>Ga0209795_10001083_pt1 | contig 17958 bp, 23 predicted proteins | sample AgamicOrMarz_FD_187166 | JGI IMG/M metagenome (GOLD analysis project Ga0209795, IMG submission 187166) | Agave microbial communities from Guanajuato, Mexico - Or.Ma.rz (SPAdes) (version 2) | ecosystem: Host-associated > Plants > Phyllosphere > Phylloplane/Leaf | place: Guanajuato, Mexico...
AGTAGTAGAATCAACATTTCTTATTTTAAGTTCCATATTTTATTTGAAATTCCCAAAATAGTGGTGCCCTTTTAAAAATAGAGAGAAGAGCATAAGGGGTTTTTGCCCCCATAGAACGTGTGGGGCTAGGCAAAGCCTAGCAAAAACTTGGGTACAAAGAAATGTTTGCAAGAACCCCCTCAGCGCACCCTCAAATTAATAGACAGGGCCTTCACCGCACCTTCAGTGATTACAACATTTGTGTCAGAAGCCCCTTCATCGACCCTTCGTAGTTGATAAACGTCCCCTCAAGAGTCACTTCATTTTGAAATGTTTTTTGAAAAAAATAAGACAGAAGTAAGTGATCTTTTTTTATTTCTCTTGCACGTTCATGGTCAAAACGGCCATTTGTTTTTGCTTACAATACAAGTGATTTACGCGTGCTCTTTTATCAGTTATGAATCGATTTTTATTCTATAAACGATGACTTTTCTAAAAAATGTAGGTTCACAGGACATTGATATTTATTTTTTTATGTTCACATAAGTTAGAAAAGGATATTGTGAAAAAAGAAAATAAAAAACTATGGGAAAGCCGATACAGAATCAAAAATCGTGATAAAAAAAGATGCGATTCAATCCAGTGATATAAGTGTTTGGCTCTATGAAGATAAACAAAAAAATTTGCAAGAAAAGCTGAAAAAGTTGAACGAAAAAGAACAGAGTTTAGTCATGAAGTGAAAAAAAGAAAGGGGACGCAAAAGGGACTAAGGGTAAAAATGTGGAATTTAAAGGAAAAAAAGAGCTCTGAAAAATGGTGTAAAAGGCTGAAAAAGGGACGTGAAAGGGACATGAAGAGCTTTTCTTTGATATCACGGTTTCGCTAGGCTTTGCCTAGCCTATCACCCTATGTGATAGCAAAAACCCCTTATGCTCTTCTTTCTTTTAAGGGGAGAGCACTACTAGAAAAGAGAGGGAAGATAAAATGGAAATTAAAATACGAAATGTAGATCCCATTGCGGTTAAAAAAATAGATGAACTTGCCAAGAGAAAGAAGATGCTTCGCCAAGAATTTTTAAAAGGTCAGCTTGAAACACTTACGTTATTTCAAGCACAAACAGATCGAGAAATGGAGTTAGAGAATCTTGTTCGTTTCAATATTCAGACGGTAGAAAAATGTACAGAAGTCATGGGAAAACCGTCACATGAAACCTTTGTTTCTACAAATTTATAATCATCTACCGGTTGATAAAAGACAATGCCATTATGGATATCAGACAGTAAAGCCTCTTAAACCTTTAATCAATACGTTAAGTCAACACTATATTAAAAAACATCATCAAAAAGAGTACCAACAGCTACTTAAAAAACTAGATGAAGAGGTCAAAGAATTAAAGAAAGCTTATGGGGAAGGAACAAACGATCAAAAGCGATATAAAGATTACAAGCAGAATAAAATCGATGAGTTATATCACCGAATGGGCAATGCTTTTTACAAGAAATGAGGGCTTATGATAAAAAGCAACAGCGTGCTCAACGTCTTATCGAGCATGTAAAAACATCCAAACATCCGAAAGGATTTCACAGCATGTGTCTATGCATGCATCCTTAAAAAGAATGGAACGAGCGTTTAAAAGTGAATATGAAAGTTGGAAAAACCAACAGCATTATGAACGAATGCAGCGTGAATCACAACGAAATCAACAACAACATTATGATGATGAAAGGAGTTATTAAGATGACGAAACAACGTATGAAACTATCATTAACAGAAGAAGCAAAACACTATATTCAAACGTATATGGAGGAGCATAACATTGGCTTTATGGGTGATGCTATCTCTCAAATTTGTCAGGAACACAAGGAACGAAAAGTGCAAGAATGGTCATTAAAGTATATTACCGAAGTTGTGAGCCATAACCTGCATGACGTATTAAAAGAAGAGCTTAAGAAGATTCGTCTTGGCACAAACGCTGCGGATAAAAATACGCAGATTTTAATTGAGTATATGAATGGCTTGTTTGCTTTCCACGGCTTTAAAGGGCTTATTACTACTGGAATGCGAGAAATGGATAGTACAAGAATTGCAAGAGAGACGGTAGAGGAGCGTATTGCTCATCAGCGACAAAAAAGAATTGATTGGGAAGAATCAAGAGGAAAGTCTTCATAGACTCGATAAATAGATTCAATTAGATAGAGGGAGGAAATAGATATGTTTTTTCAAAAAGACGTCATGTTGGTATCGATTAAAGCGATTGGAGAAAGCAGTGTCATTGTATAGTATTGCGATGAAGAAGAGGAAGTGTTTTTTACACCAAAAGAAGTACAGGAGGTTCATGATTATATTAGTCATGGAGGTGATATGCTGGTGTCCATGAACATGAAAACCAAAAAGCTGTTCGCTTATGTTGATGAGCCTTGGAATGAACAAGAATTAGAGGAGTTAAAAGAAATCTCTTATTTAAAGGAGAGTCTTCCAAAAAATAGGGTTCAAAAAAGTATAATATTAGGGCAGCCCAAATGAGCAGGCTTTAGCCTGCTCATTTAGCCTAAAGGCTATTTTATATATGCTTTTAATTATTTAACTTTTTGAATGTCGTATCCAAAAAATCCATCTTTTACTTTTACTGTATGAACTCCTGACCATGTTGTACTTACTTTAAAATAGTGCCAATCCCCATTTTCATTCATGAACTCTTTAATGTCATATCCTTTTTTAATTAGATGATCTTGAATGTCGTCTTTTTTGCTACTAAACACCTTAACTCCTCCTTTTTCCTAATTGAATGGTAAACTTACTATTATTACCTTCTATGCTTAAAAAGAAGAATCCTGTTAGTTTTAAATTTCTCTTTTTAGCTTTTATTTTACGTAGGATTTAATCAGCTAATGAAAATTAAAATTTTACCTAAACATCCATTATGATTAAGTAACGATTAAATTATTTTCTTGAAAATAGGGTATTACTCCTTTTGTAGTCAAATGGTATGTTTTTCCGTATCTGAGGTAATAGAAATCCATAAAAACACATTAGGTAATTTACCTAATGTGTTTTTATTTAAGTTATAATATTAAATTAATTGATTTGGCTTATATTTATCTTAATCAGTATTATATATCTCATAACTAAAGCTTAATAAGGAAGCTCATTATTTAAAAAACCTTTTGTATTCTATTTATCGAACCTTCGTTTTCCATATGTGGAGAAAGTTACAAAAAAAGTTATAATTACCCAAACAACAAGAATAAGCAAATTATTAATAACATCGCTAAATCCACCATTCTTACTTAACTCTAATAGAATCTCATCGAATTGTGCATTAGGTAGAATACTAATAATTTTTGAGAATATTTTATTATCGACCATAGCCGTAAATAAAGAACCCGTTCCAAATAGCATTAATATAGGCATTCCTACAATCGTTGTTTCCATTACAGTTCTTGAAAGTAGGCCTAATAAAGTTCCAATAGTAATATAAATTATTAAGCATAAGAAAACTGTTAATGAAAATATGGGTATAGATGGAGGTTGATATCCACTAAGAAAAACAGAAGCAACGATAACAATAATAGTTATTATTGCTGATAAAGCACTTTTTCCAATTAATATCTCAATTGTACTAGCAGGTGATAATAAAAGACATCTGAGAGTATTTTTCTCTTTTTCTTCAGCTACCATTGCGGCCTGAACAAAACATCCTGAAATTACAAGAGCAAAATTAATTGGAAATGTGGTGAACGAACCTTCAAGTCCAAGCTTTCCTATGAGCACAGCAAATATTAAGGGGAATAATAAAGTAAAAAGAATATATGAGTTTTTTAAAAGATCTTTCCAATCTTTAAGTACTATTGCGTTTACTCTTTTCAACGAAAAATTCATTATAATTCACTCCCTGTTAATTGGACAAATATATCTCCTAAAGTTGGTTCATTTGAATGTATAGAAAGTAATTCTCCATTAATCATATAATTACTAATTTGTTTTGCACCTTGTTCATCATTTTTGACTGTAAGAGAGTTTCCACCTTTAAGTACAAGGGAAATAGAGCCCTTACTGAACTGTAAACGTAAGTTCTGTGGCGTATCTAATAACTTTATTATTCCTTGATGAAGAAATGCCACCCTATCACATAATTCTTCAGCTTCCGACATATCATGAGTAGTTAAAAAGATAGTGGTTCCTTCTTTATTTAATTTTCTTAGGCCTTCATAGATATGTTTAGTATTTACAGGATCCAGGGCAGAGGTTGGCTCATCTAAAAACAATATTTCTGGCTGATGAAGTAAAGCACGAGCTAATACAACACGTTGTTTCATTCCCTTAGACAGCTTTTGAACTATTGTCTTCTTATCCTTCAAAAGATTTACATCTTTTAATACATCATCAATACGCGTTTTACTTACACCATATAATTTGCAATATAAAAGAAGGTTATCATAAACAGAAAGTCGCTCATAAAGAGTACTATTGTCAGTCAATATTCCAACTTTTTTTAAATAATCATTTTTTATTTGTTTTTCTAAAGGTTGGTTAAAAATATTGATTTCCCCTGTAGTATGTAGAAGTTGTGAAGTTAATATCTTTATAGTTGTAGTTTTTCCTGAACCACTTGGACCTAAAAAACCAAATGTTTCACCTTTCTTAACTTCAAAATTTACATCTTTTAAGACTATTTTATTACTAAATGCTTTCGTTAGGTTTCTAACTTCTATTATATTTTCCATGTCCACATCCCCTTAGCATAAACTCAAGTTGAATAACATTACTAACTTAAGTTTATATACTAATAAAGGTAATCGCATTAAAATCAGCCTCAAAGGAGTATATATTGAGTTAAAATGACTCATTTTAAGGCTGATTGGATTAAATTTTATCCCTTTAAGAGGACTAATTCAGTGAAAAGTCCTATTTCAACTTATTAAAATCCAATAATTGCTTTTAATTCACCTAAGTTACCTTTAGATAAGGGGATTGAGCTTTTCTCAGAATCATCAAGAATCAGACTATAACTATTGCGTGACCATGTAATAACTTCTCTAACTCTTTGTAAATTGACAATATAAGACCGATGGCACCGGAAAAACCCAAACGCCTGTAACCGACTGAATAATTCATTTAAAGTATATGAGCATGGAAATACTTCTCCATTAACATGTAAATGTGAAACTCCTTCATTGCGCTCAATAAAAGAGATTTCAGTTGGATCAAATAAAATAATTTTTTCATTTACTTTTGCAGGAATCTTTTCAAACCGAGCTTGCATACTTAACGAAGATATTACTTTTTTTTCAGAGCCACCTGATACTAAGAATTCATTTGATATCTCTTCTACCAAAGTAGGTTTTTTACTTTCTGAAGATATTTCTGTGTTGTTTATTTCTCGTACAAAGTTATTTATTATCATGTTTTTATTTTCATCTGAATTTTCATCTACTACGTCAATCTTCTTTAAACCACTTTTGTCCAAAATGTATACATTATTAGTTAGAGTAATAGCATTTTCAAAGTAATTAGTTATTATTAAGATGGATTTCTCCTGTTTACCTAATTCTGTGATTATTCTTTGAATAATTATTTTACTCTCTATATCAACGTTCTGATTTGGCTCTTCCAATATAATAAATTCAGGTTGTGGCAAAATAACTCTAGCAATCTGTAAGCGTTTTTTTTCTGAAAAAGTTAGATTTTTAATCTTATTTTTTTTCTGTTCTAATAGTCCAACTTGCCTAAGTACGGAGTCAACATCTGCATCTACTTCATAAAGTTGACTAAAAAAAGTTAGATATTGTTTCAAATTGAGACGTTCGTAAAATACATCATCTAAGAAAGCTACTCCAACATTTTTACAAAGATTCTTAAAATTAGTGTTTAAAGAAACATTGTTAAGTAATATTTCACCATTTGATATTGGTAACTTTCCAATTAACATATTAATAAATTGATTACCTAATTCATTGTTACACTTTAGTGCAACAATTTCCCCTTTATTAATTTCTAAGTTTAAAGTCGGAAACAGAACATTATTCCCCATACTTTTTTCTAAATTTTTTATACTTAATAAACTCATTCAAAATGCTCCTAACTTAAAGTATCCGTACTCTAATATTCAAGAAATCTTTATATACAAACGTTTTTCTGTTTCTTTGATATTTATTACTTATATTTAAATTCCTCCATCAAGATTTTTTCATCATTAAGTACGTATGATGTAATTAGCTTTTCTATGAATATAAGTAATTTTTTTATTAGTTACTATGTAATACAACTAAAGAAAATTTTAACATATCATTCAAGCTGGTTTAGGAATTATTGCAATAATTTGTATAAAATTTAACATCAGATACTTTAACATAAGAATTTAAATCACATTTTATACTACACAAAACACACCTCTGTCTAAGCAGAGGTGTATTTTATCACTTAACTAAATCTATTGCTTTATTGAGGTCTAATCGACCATATCCAAACTGCGAATCTTTTCCTTTCGATCCTAAATCAATAGAGCTTTCACGTAAAATTTTCTCTATTTTATTTATAGAATAATTATGAATTCCTCTTTCCTTACCTTCTGCAAGTAATATTCCAACAGCTCCTGAAACTTTTGGAGCTGCTAGACTTGTTCCGGCACTTAAAGTGTAACCTGGAGGAAGGCCTAATACTTCACTAATATATGGCTGAGGTAAATTAGTAGGGTATGCTACTAGAATCAGCTCAGAAGGATCAATACCATTAGTTTGCCAATCTTGACCATAATCTCCGCCAGGAGCAGCTACAGTAATTCCTCCGAAATTAGAATATGAACTAAGATTATCATTTCTATTAGTCGCAGAAACATTTATTAGATAATTAGAGGAATTACCAGGTAGATGGACTTGCTTATCGCCCTGTAATCCCATCTGTTCTGCTAATGTTGAAGGGTTGCTAGTATCATAACCTTCATTTCCCGCACTAGCTACAATAATACATCCTTTTTTATGAGCATATTTTAATGCTCTTGAATAACCTTCTATTATTGCTGAATCTTCCTCTTTATTCAATGACTTATAAGTTCCTAGACTCAAGTTAATAACATCTACTTTATCATTAGCAGCTGTAATGATAGCTTGAATAACCCAAGCTGATTCTGCACCATCTTCCCAATTATCCATTACTTTATATGGAATAATTCCTAAGTTAGGGCCAACTCCTAACATTTTACCATTAGCAGCTATTGTCCCTGCAGTCATTGTCCCGTGACCCATATGATCGTCTGTATTAGTAACAGTAGGGACAAATGATTTACCTTTTAATAAAATATTTTTCTTTAAATCTGGATGATTGAAATCTATTCCACTATCTATAAGGGCTATCTTAATAGTGTGATTTCCGGATTGTTTCCTGTAACTTTTTCCTTGTTCTGTGATTTTGTCTGTGTCCCACCCCAATATTTTTGACAATTCTCCATCTTGTACTTCACTCGTTACACTATTTTTGAAGAGTGAACTCTTTTTTTTACTGTAAGTAAAATTCTTATTTAAGATATTATCTTCTTTATTTTTAATAACTTTGGGTAAGTCTAGTTTTTTTTCTTTACTAATAGATTCAATATTATTTTTGAATTTTTTGCTTAATTCTTTCGCTGCTTGACTTTGTATATCATTCTTTGTTCTTTCTAGTTTAATAGTTCCTATTTCAGAAATTGATGTTGTTTTTAACGAGGGATAGTTGTTCTTTAAAAAACTTTTAACTTCCCGTGGAATCTGATTATCTTTAAATACTACTATATATGAGTCCTTATCTTTTGCAAACGTAGTGCTAGAAAAGGAGGTTATGCTAAAGCCCATTACTAATAAAGATAATGCCAATACTTTAAATACTAATTTTTTCATTCATTTTCTCCTTTTCACCATAGTACAAGCTATAGTAATATCCCATTTTACTTAGTAATTCTTCATGAGTACCTGATTCAATAATTGATCCATCATGCATGACTAAAATTCGATCTGCGTTTACAACTGTAGAAAGCCTATGTGCAATAATAATTTGAGTGCAATTTAATTTTTCTAAATTCTCTTGAATTCGAGCTTCCGATAAATTATCTAAGGCAGAAGTTGCTTCATCCAGAATTAATAATTTAGGTTTTTTTATTAAAGCTCTTGCTAAAAGCAAACGCTGTCTTTGACCACCAGAAAAATTGTTTCCGCCTTCGGAAATCATTGTATAGTAGCCCATAGGCTGCTTGAGAATATCCTCATGTATATCAGCAATCTTTGCGATCTCTATAACATTGTTTAAGGATTTATCTTCATTTAATAATTCAATGTTTTCCAATACACTTCCATGGAATAACCTTGTTTCTTGAAGAACAGCTCCAATTTTTCTGCGTATAGATTGGATATTTAGATTTTTAATATCTTGTCCATCATAAGTAAGAGTCCCTTCTGTGGGTAAATTTAATCCAAGTAATAGTTTTGCTAGAGAACTCTTACCAGATCCAGAGGCACCTACTATGGCAATCTTTTCACCTGGTTTAATAGTAAGGTTAATAGACGAAAGAGCATTTTTCCCAAAATAGTCATATTTAAATGAAACATCTTTAAATTCTATATATCCTTTAAAACCTTTGATTTCTTCCAAGTCTAAATTTTCAGCTTTGCTTTCAACTACATCTTGAAGTCTTTGCATGTAGGAACCCAATAACAGTAGTTGAGAATAAGTAGTTCCCATGGAGACAATGGGAACTATGAAAGATGCTGCAAGGGAATTAAAAGCTAAGAGCTCTCCTAAAGTGATATTTCCACTGATGACCATATTAGTTCCAATCCATAGGAGAAAAAGAGGTGTAATGAATTGAATTCCTACACCAAATGACTCTAAAGTTGATGTTATAAAACTCTGTTTTTGTGAAATTTTTAGATGCTGCTTAAATAACTTAAACCAATTTTTGAAAATTCTTTCTTCTGCACCTAGAACTTTCACATCACATATTCCATAGATACTTTCGGTTAAATAACTTTGGGTTTTTGTTTGAATTAACAAGTTTTTATCAGAAAGATTCCTTATTAATCTTGTACTAAGTAGCATGGTCGTGATAATAACGATGCTTAATCCAAATACCACCAATGCTAACTGCCATTTTATATAAAGCATCATGGCAGCATACCCAATAATCAGAATAGTATCAATTACCAAGGCAATAACTCTTGAAGATAATATTTGTCTAATAAGTGTATTAGAATTAGCACGGTATATAAGATCTCCACTTGTTCTAGTTTCAAAGAAAGAATAGGGCAAATTAAATAGTTTTGAGATGAAATTCGACATTAACGAAGAATCTATTAAAGTCTGAAGTCTCGTAATTATATAACCTCTAGTAATAGAAAATAATTGATAAAAGATATATATGATTAACACCATTATTCCAATCATATTTATGTAGTGTGTTTGCTGCTTCAGAATAATGTTATCGGTAATCCATTGAGTAATTTTTGGAATAACCATACCAAATCCTTGTAAGATAAATGATACTAATAACACAGAAAATAAAACTTTTTTTTGTGTTATTATATGACTCCACAAAAAGTTTGTTTTAGACTGTTTCTTTCGTTTTATAAAGTCTTCAGCTAAGGAAAAAGTTAAAATATAACCAGAATATTTTTCGTAAAACTCTGTATAAGTAATGGACCTTCTTCCATGAGCAGGATCGATAATGCTAAACCTTTTATTATTTTTATTAATTTTTTCTAGCACTATGTAATGTTTATTTTCCCAAAAAACAACGATTGGAGAATTAATTACAGAACTGTCTATTCTTTCGGCTTTAAACACCTTTGCGTTGACATTATAGAAGTTGCTTATTTCAATCAAGTTATGTAAGGAAGTTCCTTTTTTAGATGCTCCGAATTGATCTCGAATTTCTGTGAGACTAACTTGATAACCGTGATAATTTACTATCATAGCTATACATGCCAAACCACACTCACTATGTTCCATCTGTTCAATGTATGGAGTTTTTTTCTTGCCAACCATTCTTAACATCACCCTCTTTTACAACTTCATTTATACTTAACCAACCAAAATGATAGACAAGTATCCCTATGCTCACCCGAGAGGTTAATTTATATTTCCTCTTGATATTTAAAATTATTTCTCCTACTCTTCTTCTGCTAATAAATAGTGTCTCTGATATTTGATAGTCTTTATAACCTTTAGCAATAAGGATAGAGATTTCTTTCTCACGTTTACTTAACATTGTTTGCATTATATTTTCTCCCATCTAAATCTTAATATTTAAGTTCGTAAAGTTGGATATAATGACAATTACTGGTGTAGTAAGAACTAGATGTATAAAATATTTAATTTTTTTAAATAAACATCACACCCTTTAATGAATAAAGAATTATTTCTTTTTATTTATTTTATTACATAAAATTACATTTTTAGGTTTAATTAGACTTGAACAGTTAGAATTCTATCATCATATTATCCTAAATTCATCTTTTTTTACATTAATTATACTTTTTTTACAAAAATACGCCATTTTGCGAAGTTATCTTAGTTAAATTTTTTTTGTAGAATCTAATTGTAAATAGTTTACATAGACGAGAGGTGAATATTATGAGTCGCAATCAAGTTATGGAAGAGCTAAAAATGAATCATCCTGCTGGGGCACCAATGGTGGAGGTATCTGAAGATGAGTTAAATCGCGTATACGGTGGTGGAGATGTTCAGCCTGAGACTAGTTTTGCATGTCTAACTTCAGTAGCAGTTACTGTTACTTTACATGCAGCAACTAAGTTAGCATGTTAACGAATAGAAGTTCACTTAAAAGAAGAGTTTTTATGAGTCTTAATCAAGTCATGGAAGAATAAAAAATGAATCATCTTACTGAAGCACCGATGGTGGAGGTATCTGAAGACTAGCTAAACCGTGTATATGGTGGTGGAGACGTTCAACCTGAAACTTCTCCTTTTTGTCTTATTACTACTGGCGGATATACTGTAGCAATTACTATAGGTGTAGATGTTTCAAATAAATATCAAAAAAATCAGAAAAATAAAAATAATTAGGAGGAATTTTTTTATGAATCGTAATCAAGTTATGGAAGAACTAAAAATGAATCATCCTGCTGGAGCACCAATGGTAGAGGTATCTGAAGATGAACTAAATCGTGTATATGGTGGTGGGGACGTTCAACCTGAAACTTCTCCTGCTTGCTTATATACGGGTGGCGTAGTAATCGGTGTTACTCTTTCTATTTGGAAATGTTAGTCTTACTTTAATTTAGAAAGAGGAGATTTTATGGATCGTAATCAAATTATGGAAGAGCTAAAAATGAATCATCCTGCTGGAGCACCAATGGTAGAGGTATCTGAAGATGAACTAAATCGCGTATATGGTGGTGGGGACGTTCAACCTGAAACTTCTCCTGTGGTTACAGCATTGACGATCATCACTTTGTATGTACCATCTAAATTAAACTGTTAATAACATCACATTATTATAAGAAAGTATTTTAAAGCCTTATATAAACAAAAAGGGGGAACTTGTTATGAGTCGCAATCAAGTCATGGAAGAGTTAAAAATGAACCATCCTGCTGGAGCACCAATGGTAGAGGTATCTGAAGACGAGTTAAGCCGTGTATACGGTGGCGGAGATGTTCAACCTGAAACTACTCCTGCTTGTGTAGGTGCAGGGATTACTGTAGGAATCGCTATTTCAAAATTACTTTGCTAATTCTTAAATAAAATTAACATTCAAGTATAAGGTACAATCCGTTCCTTATACTTGAATGTTTTACTTTGTAAAAAGGAGACTATAATGAAATCTAATACTCTAAAACCCCAACCCTCTATTTATTTCAAAGAATTATATAGGGCTTTATCCGCAAAAGAAAGACATGAATTATTTCAAAAATCTGATCAATACTTGAATAATACAAAACTTACTCCAAAAGAACTTGAAGATATTTTAAATGAATGGAAATCAAATTCTTTATTAAATGACGAAAAGATGGCAGAAAAGTTATCTTCTGAAGGGTTAAATAATGAAGATTTTGCTAAAGTATTAAAAATATCTAAAAGTGACGATTGGATTAATGCTTTTAGTAACGAAGTTAAACCTAAATGGATTGATACTGTGGAGAAAGCATTAGAATTAAACCGTAGACAACCTTTCCAAGATTTTCCGCACAAAAATATTAGTCTAGCTTTTCGTCCATTCTTTTTATGGTTTAAAGAAGAAATGAATACATATTTAAATAACAACGCTGGACTCTCCAATTTTGTCGAAAAAGAATCGTTATTAGACTCACTTTTACATAACCTAGTGCAAGGATTAACCAGTATTGGCGCTAGAACTATCGTATTAGAAATGCACATAGCAAAGAAACTAAATGAATTAGATGGCGAATCACCTGAACAGAGATACGAATCTTTTGTACATAAAAAACTCGTTAATAGTGAATCAATTGAAGGTATTTATAAAGAGTATCCAGTTCTAGCTAGAACCTTAATGACTAAAACTATGTTTTATTACGATGTAATTATAGAATCTCTAGATAGATATCAAAAAGATTACGAAGAAATTATGAAATATTTAGTTAAAGAGGAGAGTCGCCTAGTACAGGTTATAGCAGGAATGGGGGATTCCCATCAAAAAGGTCGAACTGTCATGAGACTAAGGTTTGATAACCAAAAAGAGGTTATATATAAACCAAAGTCTCTTTCTATAGTTAAGCATTTCAATAATCTTTTAGAATGGATAAACCAAAAAGGATTTGAACCACAACTCAAAGGTTATAAATCAATTATACATGAGGATTATGCTTGGGAAGAATGCATTATTCCTGCAGAATGTCGAAATCAAAAACAAGTTGAAAACTATTATGAAAGATTAGGCGGGTATTTAGCCATTTTATATATTTTAAATGGAACTGATTTCCATCACGAAAATGTAATGGCAAATGGTGAATACCCATTATTAATTGACTTGGAAACCCTTTTTCATCATATTCCAGAATTAAATTTAGAAGAAACTGCTCAGATTAAAGCAAAATTAGAAATAGCTAACTCAGTTCTAGGTACAGCTCTTTTACCAAATTTATTTTTTAAATCTGCTGATGGTCGAGGAATAGATATCAGTGGAGTGAATGGTGATGAGCAAGAGCTACCTATACCAATATTACAAGTGGAAAATGACGGAACAGACGAAATGAGGTTTGTTCGTAAGACAGCCCGAACCGGGGGAGAAGCATTCAATGTGCCAAAACTTGATGGTAGAATAGCACATGTTACCGATTTTACAGACTACATTTTAAAAGGCTTTAAAGAAGCAGCCAATATTCTTATAGAAAATAAACAGGAGTTATTGAATGATAATGGACCTATAGCTTCCTTTAAAAATGTTGAAATTAGAATTGTCAATCGGCCAACTCAATATTACGGAAACTTCTTACTAGAATCTAACCATCCAAATTACATGAAAGATTGGTTAGATAAGGAACAACTTTTGGATCGAGTATGGTTTACTATCTTAGATCACCGGCCTATACCATATGAAATCGAAAGCCTGTCTGAAGGCGATATTCCTATGTTTATCACAAAACCAAATAGTCACAGTCTCATTTCAAGCAATGGAGATATTATACCAAACTACTACAAACAAACTAGTTACGATCTATCAATGGAGAAGATTAAAGAACTTTCTAATGAGAAGGTAAATAAGCAAGCTGGATGGATTAGATCGTCTTTAGTAACAAATAATCCGACACACAAAGAAATACAAGATAATATTAGTATCTCCTATATGGATAAGTCTACGAGCAATGTAGATGTAGAAATAATGGTACTTGAGGCTAAAAGAATTGGAGATTACCTAGAACAGAATGCTATCTATAGTAATTATGGAGATGTTTCATGGATTGGGTTAGAAACAAATTATTATGGCCAGTGGCAGGTCTCTGCATTAGATAAGGGGCTATATAATGGTTTAAGTGGAATCGGTTTATTTTTGGCATACTTAGGAAAGCTTACAAATGAACAGAAATATCACGATTTAGCAAAAAAAGTTGAAAAAACTATTTTTCTTACTCCTATAAACGATAATGGCTTGATTAGCGCATTTCATGGTAAAGCCTCTCCACTTTATATGTTTTCTCACTTTAATAAAATATATGGGGAAAGCAAAGAAAGAAATGATTATATAGAAAAAGCTCTTACTAATATCGAACTAAATATTAAAGAGGACAAACTTTTTGATTTGCTAGGTGGAAGTGCAGGAACTATACAAGTTTTATTGAATCTGTATGAACAGTCAGATAATGAGCGAGCTCTTAGCATTGCTAGATTATGTGGGGAGCATCTGGTGCATAATAAAATAGTTTTGCCGGAGGGTACTGGTTGGCCGAGCATTACAGACCCTAAACCCTTAGGTGGTTTTTCTCATGGCACAAGTGGAATAGCCTGGTCTCTATTAAGGTTGCATAATTTGACTAAAGACCAGAAGTTTTATGACGTTGCTATAGATGCTATTAGATACGATCAATCTTTATTTGATAAAGATGCTGATAATTGGAAAGATATTAGATGTTCTGATTATAATTCTAATCAACACTCAGCAGCGTGGTGTCATGGATCAGCTGGAATTGGTTTAAGCAGAATAATGTATATGCCATTTTTGAATAACTATAATATTATTCCTGAAATTGAGACAGCTATTAATACTACCCTAAAAATGGGTATGGGGAAAACTCATTGTTTATGCCATGGAGACTTAGGTAACACAGAGTTATTTTTAAAAGCTGGTAAAGCACTTAATAAAAAAAAGTTTTACGAAATGGCCCAGTCTATTGGAGCAAGTGTTATAGCTTATTATAAAGAGCATAATTACTATAAAACAGGGGTAAATGGACATATAGAATTGCCAGGATTAATGCTTGGAGTTTCGGGTATTGGATATCAACTATTAAGATTAGCTAATCCTGAAATAATACCATCCATATTAACATTTGAATAATATAACTTATTTTAATAAATTCATAAAACAGCACTTAGGTGCTGTTTTATTTTTTAATAATAGTACAAATTGTAAACTATTTTTTACAATTTATAATAAATAGTTTACAATTTGTAAAAAATATACTACTATTAAAAAATAGAGGTGGTATTAGTTGTTAAAAAATAAACTGGTAGTTTGTAGAGCAGAAAAAGCATGGACTCAACAGGAATTAGCTAATCAAGTAGGGGTTAGCAGACAAACAATTGCTTCTCTAGAAAAAAGTAAATATAATCCCTCTTTGATACTTGGTTTTAAAATTGCTAATGCTTTTAATAAAACTCTAACTGAAGTATTTGAATATGAAGAGGAGTGATTAAAATGTTAGTTTGGAAACTTTTTTTAATTATATTAGGTATGTTTAGTTATATGTATAATGTCAAATTTCAATCTAGTCCGGAAGGACAAGATGAACGAGGAATATTAATTCAAAGTAAAACTAATAGCTATACGTTAGGAGCTTTCTATATTTCAATATCTTTTTTAATTGTTCTTAACTTATTAAACTTAATTAATACAAATGTTTTACTAAGCCTTTTATTATACTTTTTTATTTCGATTAGTGTTTTAAGTTCTTTAACCTTATTAATATATAGAAGAAAGGTGTAACAATTAAGATATAGATAAAAGAGAAATCAAAGGAGTTTTTTATGAAAAGTACTGGTGTTGTTAGAAAGTTGGACAAAGAAGGTCGGATTGTTCTTCCTAAACAATTAAGAAGACTTTTAGAACTTAGCATAGATGATCCTATTGAAATTCTTCTTGATGAAAAAAATATTGTATTGAGAAAGTACTCACCTATTCCAGCGTGTATAATAACTGGTGAAATCTCAGAGAAAAATATTACCTTTAAAAAAGAAAACATTGCTCTAAGCCCCCAAGGTATAAAGATGCTTTTAAAAGAACTAGAAAACATGGAAATTGAAATTTAAATATCTTATAGAATATTCCTTTTAAAAATAATAACTAGTGTTAATTTTACGTACTATAAAGGAGAGTCATGAAAATTACCACGTTTGAAAAAGTTTCACTAATTAATCAGTTTAAGATTCTTGAAAAGTTATACCCTGAAGATTAACATATATATATATGCCTCTAAGAGTAGTCTTAGAAGAAGGATTTGATTGTGGTATTAATAATATTCATGATTGGCTGTATAGTAGTACTAAATCAAAGGAAATTTATGAGCTTGTTTTAGAAATATTAGAAATGTATACCCATTTAATTTCCTCGTACGATAAACTCGCAAACAAAACAAATTTAAACAAAAACAAATTTATATTCCCTGGATTTAATAAAAATAGTGAAATGCATTATTTAATATGTGCTAAGTATTTAATTAGTAGTAAGGAAGAATTCAGAATAATTAATAATAATAAAGTACATGAAGATCTTACTTCGCATAAAATAATGAAAACTAGGTATCTCACAATGTTAGATACCTGGAGATTATTTAGGGATAAACAAACATTAACTTACGAAGAAATACAATCAATATTAACAATTTAAAAACAAATATATTATTGAGGCTATTCCTATATTCTCCCCTATTTCAACTTTACTGAAAATCCTTTGCTATATAGCAAAGGGTTCTTTTTTTGTGTGGTTCCTCAACGATACTTTATGTTAACTTGTTCTATATATCATAGTCGTTTCTTCTTTATCCTTTAAACTCTTTTGGTATATTTAAGGTTGGTATTATATTCAAGAAAAAACAATTTAAAATATCAATAAGGGTATTTTGTTTGAATAAGGGAGGGGAATTTTTCATGAAAATTATTAATGTTAAAGAAAATGTAGAGTATCAAGATAAAGCAATAAAATATATTCAAAGTAAATGGGCAAATGAAAATACTTTAAAACTTTATGAAGACTGTATAACACATAGCTTAAGTACAGGTAATAGCCTTCCAATCTGGTACCTCTTAGAAAATGAAGGAGATATTATTGGTTGTTCAGGACTTATTAATAACGATTTTATCAGTCGTATGGAAATATAGCCATGGGTATGTGCTCTGTATATGGAAGAGAACTATCGAGGTAAATCTTTAGGTGAAAAACTTCTCTTTAAGATGAATGAAGATGCTAGAAATGCTGGGTTTGATAAGCTTTATTTATGTACCAACCATATTGGATATTATGAGAAATATGGTTTCTCATATATAGGCGACGGTTATCATCCATGGGGTAGTAGTTCCAGGATCTATCAAACTAATTTAATTAGACCATAAAGCTGGTTATCGGAAACCACATGTAAAGAAGCCCTTATTTATGAAGTAAGGGCTTTTTTTAAATAAATTTCTTTTAATTCATTTAACTTCTTATCCAACACTTGACTTACCTTTACCGTGTTATCACTTACAAGTCCTTCTTTTAAAGCTGTATTTATCATAATTTCCCTTCAATACACTCTATTTCTTCTAATAGTACTTCCTGTGTTACATGTTTATCTCCCATCCCCATAATCACCTAATTAATTTACATGTTAAATATTGGTAAATTTCACACTAACTTTTTATAATGGATTTTTCAACGTTCAAATTTTTACAATTCGGAGTGCAATTAAAAACTGATTATTTTGGAAGGCGAAAACTATAATTTTCATAAGTAACAGTTAACATATTTTCTTAAAAAATAGTTTAATAATTACTTACTTTGTAGAAAAACTCACAATTTGTCGTCACTAAGAGTAAATAGTAAAACTTTAATAATATACGAAGTACTTTAATATTTACTCAACGAATCGTGAAACATAGGTAAAAGAAAAAGATTGATCAAGTGAGTTGTAAGTAGTGTTACGTTTATAGTTAACGATATTAATTAACGAATTTAAACGTTTATTATCTTCCACTTCTGTTCCTAGCAAGTAGTCACAAAATGCTATACTGTGTAATGTGGTAATGAGCATAAGCTCTAAATCTTCTTCATCGACAATATCATGAATG
>Ga0209795_10001092_pt1 | contig 17866 bp, 25 predicted proteins | sample AgamicOrMarz_FD_187166 | JGI IMG/M metagenome (GOLD analysis project Ga0209795, IMG submission 187166) | Agave microbial communities from Guanajuato, Mexico - Or.Ma.rz (SPAdes) (version 2) | ecosystem: Host-associated > Plants > Phyllosphere > Phylloplane/Leaf | place: Guanajuato, Mexico...
GGATGGACACACCGCTGGTGTACCAGTTGTCTTGCCAAAGGCATCGCTGGGTAGCTATGTGTGGACGGGATAAGTGCTGAAAGCATCTAAGCATGAAGCCCCCCTCAAGATGAGATTTCCCATAGCGTAAGCTAGTAAGATCCCTGAAAGATGATCAGGTTGATAGGTCAGAGGTGGAAGCGTGGCGACATGTGTAGCTGACTGATACTAATCGATCGAGGACTTAACCAAACTTTAAAAGCGTAAGCTTTACTCAGCAAACTGTTATCTAGTTTTGAGAGAGCAATCTCATATAAATGTCTAGTGATAATGGCGAAGAGGTCACACCCGTTTCCATACCGAACACGGAAGTTAAGCTCTTTAGCGCCGATGGTAGTTGGGACTTTGTCCCTGTGAGAGTAGGACATCGCTAGGCATTTTTATTTTGCTTTTTTATCATCGCGGGGTGGAGCAGTTCGGTAGCTCGTCGGGCTCATAACCCGAAGGTCGCAGGTTCAAATCCTGTCCCCGCAACCAACTAATTATTGAGATACAGGTCTGGTGGCGATAGCGAAGAGGTCACACCCGTTCCCATACCGAACACGGAAGTTAAGCTCTTTAGCGCCAATGGTAGTTGGGACTTTGTCCCTGTGAGAGTAGGACGTTGCCAGGCAATTCAATGATAAGGACCCTTAGTAGCCTCTTGTAAAAGAGCATAGGGGTTTTTTATTTGGAACATTCTATTATAAGTAATGAAAATAACGCTGTTCATAGCGCTTATATAGATTTTTTTGGAGGATTAGCTCAGCTGGGAGAGCACCTGCCTTACAAGCAGGGGGTCGGCGGTTCGATCCCGTCATCCTCCACCATTTTTTTTGAGCCATTAGCTCAGTTGGTAGAGCATCTGACTTTTAATCAGAGGGTCGAAGGTTCGAGTCCTTCATGGCTCATTTTAATAAGCGCCCGTAGCTCAATTGGATAGAGCGTTTGACTACGGATCAAAAGGTTAGGGGTTCGACTCCTCTCGGGCGCGCCATTTACTTAAAGGCTCGGTAGCTCAGTTGGTAGAGCAAAGGACTGAAAATCCTTGTGTCGGCGGTTCGATTCCGTCCCGAGCCACCATATTTTACAGTAGTTCAGTAGGAAGTTATCGATTGTTAACCTAACTTATTATTTTTAGGTTTAAAGCATAGCTGTGAAGTCATACTGGCCCGTTGGTCAAGCGGTTAAGACACCGCCCTTTCACGGCGGTAACACGGGTTCGAATCCCGTACGGGTCATCCAAAGAGCAGTTTGCATTTGCAAACTGCTCTTTTATTTACGTATATTCATGTGTAATACTCCCTGGATGTTATTCTAAAGGAATCCCTCTTTTTATGTCGAAAATTAGTAAGGGATAAGGGGGATTTTAGATGCCTAAAGATTTAGTGAAAGAACTGTTAGATAAAGGCTTTAAAGTAGTGGACTTAACATGTGTGGGCACTATAAATATCATTTCAGCAAAGGAACTGTATTTAGAAGAAATGAGTACTGACGCCATAGTTGATATGTTATCACTAGATGAAAAAAGTATTAAGTTTTCCCTTGATGAAGAACTTCCTTACTTTGAGGCAAGTACCAAACCATTGGCTGGGTATATCAATTCAGAAAGCGAACTGCCCATAATGGAGGATGCAATGATTGACTACAAAGTGTATGTTAAAGAAGCAATTCTTCAGTCTAAGTAGTCAGCAAAAAAGCAGCTTACATTTGTAAACTGCTTTTAATTAAATACGATATGAAATTCTAATGCAAAAACTTCAAAATACTCGCGGCTAATCTTCTAAGCTTGAAAATACTAATACTAGCAATCTAAAAATGAAACTAACATCCCGTGCTATAATAGAAAAAAACTAAATACTAGGGGCAATGAATGATGGAAGAATTAAAACAAGAAGACCAAGGTGCAGGTAAACTGTATGAGAAAGGGTTTAAGTGGATGCGTTTTGTGAGCTTTTTTATGGTTGTGAATCTCATTTTCACCGTAGCTTTAGTAGCAGTTGCCTTAGTAGGCCCTCAAATTCAAGAAACTTTTCAATGGGTAGCATTTGGTGTATATGGGTTTACAGTACTTTATCTCATCTTTATGCGTGAAGTAGCTTTTAGAAAGACATATGGATCTTTGGTAGTTTGGATGCGAACTGTATGGAATTTTAGCTTTATTGCTAGTGCGTTCGGGGCCGTCACTATGTTTGTGGGAAACACTCACTGGACTTTATTTTAAAGGGATTGCCTGTTTATGTTGAAAGTAAAAATAAAGGAGGAATACATATGAATCCATACGAACAATTCCAATTAAATAAAGAAGTAGAAGAGATGGCTAAACAACGAATTGAAATCCATAAAAAGCGAATGGAATTATCTGAAGAGCTGGAAAACAACTGGGATAATAAAGAACTTCAAGATAGAATTATTGAATTAGAGGAAGAAAGCCAAAAACTTAAGAAGAAAATTGAAGCTTTACAGGCTAACTTTTAAGCATCCTTTCAGGATGCTTTTTTGGATTAAAGTGTTTTTACCAGAGCTATATGTGTGAACTTAAGTGAATTACTACTTTCTTAAGCGACGTTTAGAAGTTTTTCTATGAATGGGCTCAGTGTCGAGATATTCAGTTTAGAAAAAAGACAAGTAACCTATTGCTTGTATTGGAATAACTACAAATAGCAAGCATCACCTATTTTGCTAGCATGTCTAACGCCATAGAGATACAAAAGGAGATTACTTCCTTGCCTCGTAAGCTTTTACCTTATTATAAAATGTCGTCTTTTTCATTCCTACTTCCTTCATAAGTGCTATAGCAGTGATCTTTCTAGACATCCATTCTTTATGCAGTCTATCCCACTCTTTGGAAAAGTAATAATGGGGTAGCATTCTTTTTTATTAGGGGTAGCGCCCGCAAAAAGCGAATTTTGTACGCTAAGGAAATACTCCAGCTACAAAAGTCGATTTCCTTTATATTAAGGGAACCGACTTTTTATTTGTCTTATTCAATTAAAGCGCCTTATCGTGGAACAGGGATATGAACTGTCTTTTATCCAAACAAACAAAAAATGTAAATTCCCCAACAATAAATTGAGAAAAAATGTATCTGAGTAAATTGTCTTTTGGCAGTGCCTGACATCATGTTTCCATAACGTTATACGAAACTATTATAATACTATTACTTTCGGCTGTACCGAGATTTCAATACTATTTCTTAAGGTATTACTGATGAAACATGCCTTTTCTGCCCGGACAGCGACTTCTTCTAATTTTTTCACAGTAACACCTGAACCGGTTCTAATTGAAATTACCGGCTTGTGGATTATTTGTTTAAACTGCAGCTTTCTGTCCACCTTTTCAACAACGCCCTCGGATGAAACCTCAAGTTTTTCCACTTCTATTTTTCTGTTACTAAGCATAGCTGCAAGTGTAATCATGTAACAATTGTTCGCTGAGGAAATAAGCAGTTCCTCGGGATTAGTGCCGATGCCAGGTCCATCAAGTTCCTTCGGGACCGATACTTCAAGGTTCGATCCTCCTGGTAAACGAATAAGCCCATTACCCTCGCGGTTTCCTTGCCATGATCCATTTACAATAAAATAAGAACTTGTCATTTTGACTTCCCCTTTGATATTTTTATATGTTTACATTATAATCCTATTGGCAAGAAAAAGGCCCCTGTAAGGTCCTTCTAGTATTTACTTAATTGACTAATGCAGCCTTTAATTTAAGTCAATGCTTTAAAATTATGTAGATTAACTAGTCAATTATCAAAACAAGTTTACCATTTCCTATGCCTTTTTCTAGCTGTTCAAAGCCCTGTGATACTTGCTGAAGTGGCAAAGTTGTACCGATAATTGGACGAAGTGCACCACTTGTTAGCATGCCAATTACACCATGAATACTTTGTTCATACTCATCCTTTGGTGCATTCCACAGAGCTGTTGCTAAAATATCACATTCTTTTTGCATGGCAAGACGTGGGTTTATGTCTATTGAACCACGGTTTCCAACAATTACAATTTTACCGAAGGGTGCAATCAGCTTCAAATCTGTTTCTAAGTTCTTATTTGCTAAAAACTCAATAATTACATCAGGTCCATTGCCATCCATTAAGGCAAGAACATCTTCAACCGTTGCTTCTGTCACATGATCAATGACATAATCTGCACCGGCCTGCCGAACCATTTTTTTACCCTCTAGCTTGCTTGCTGTTCCAATCACTTTAGCACCGTGAGATTTCGCCATTTGCACAACCTGTAATCCAACCCCACCACTGGCTCCATGAATAAACACGGTTTGACCAGGCTTCAGACAGGCACGTTGAAATAGCGCGCGATAGGCGGTTAATGCAGGTACCCCTAATGCCGCACCTTGTTCAAAAGATACATGGGATGGTAATGGATGAACCAAACTTGCATCACATACTACTTTTTTGGCAAAGGTGCCTGTGCTTTTACTTCCCATTAAGGACGCAATAAATACACGATCACCCACACGAACATTTGTAACTTCTTCTCCAATCGCCTCTACAATCCCTGCACCGTCTAAGCCTGGTGTATAAGGCAACTTGAGGTATACTAAACGCATATGTACCCGATAATGTGTAAGTATCACTCGGATTGACGCCCGCCGCATACAAACGAACACATACTTCTCCCTTTTCTGCTACTACATCTTTAACGTCTGTAAATACTAATTTCTCAGGCCCACCGAATTGTGTAACTTGAATTGATTTCATTTCATGTTCCCATCCTCCTTGTTAATTATTATATATCGAAAGGTTAGAGTTTACAGTAATATCAAGGTTTGAATTATTAGCTTTCAATTGGAAGGTGATTCTTACGTTTCTTATAAAAATATAAAAAAGAGGAAAGTTTTTACGAAATCATCGACCGTTCTTACGTTACTAATGGTCGCATTGTGCCGAGTTAATGGAGGAAAAACAGAAGCAGCAAGCAAACCAGCGAATCAAGGTTTAATTATTATCAATAAGTACTATAACAAACTAGCTTATTTTCACAATGGTTATATTGAAATCGTTGATCCAGTAGCAACAGGGAAAACATGGGACAAAACACCAGTTGGCTTTTTTAAAGTAGTAAACAAGATTAAAAACCGTCCTTATTATACAGGACATATTTCTGGGGGCGATCCTCGCAATCCGTTAGGAAAAGGTTGGTTAGGGTTAAATGCAAATGGTACGAATGGCGATACATACAGCATTCATGGAAATAATAATGAAAGAAGTATAGGAAAATATGTGAGTCAAGGTTGTGTAAGAATGCATAATGTAGATGTTGAAAAGCTTTATGATAAAGTTCAAGTTGGTACACCAGTTGCGATTACGTATTCCTATAAGAGCTTTGTTGATCTTACGAAAGTATATGGTTACAAGTTCAAAGGCTACAAGTTAAAAAACAATTAATAACGAAGCAGTATTTCGTGTTTATCACGGAATGCTGTTTTTTCTTTGTCTTCTTTCCATATAGCCCTTATCATAGAAATAGATGAAAAATATGGTGAAGGAGGATACGATTATGCGAGCAAAAATCGAAAAAGCTAGACATGTGGTAATGTTTAAAGCCACAGGGGAGTTTTATGCGCATGAGGTCAATCAAGATAAAATAAGAATGGGTTTTTTTGTCTGTCCTTCGTGTGAAATCACAGTACATTATAAACACGATCATTTCTTTTCCCGTGAACATAAACGAAATTGTATCTATGTGAAAGAAAAATTTAAGAAAAAAGCCTACTAGATAAATGAAGATTCAATGATTTTATATGAGACTACGGATAAAGGGGGGAAACGATATGAAAAATCATGTGTATCAAAATGGACGACTTATTCAAACGAATAAGAAGTTTTCTTCTTTAAAACAGAAACAAAAAGAGTGGATTACGAACGAATTAAGACATCGTTATATAAGCGCAATTAATTATCCTCATACCAAATTACGCCCTAAGACACGAGACCAAATTTTAGATGAAGTGTATGACCTTATCGAGGAAAAAGAAATCTGGATACCTTATGGTGAAGTGAAGAGATACTACTTTAGCAAAATCCCTTCTTTTATACGCAGTCATCGAAAAATGATGGAAAAGCAGGAAGATGAAAAACTGGAGTAATTATTTTGTTTAAGTAAAGGAGAAATTTTTCTGCCTAAAATAATGTTTTTTTTCGGAACTTCATCAAAAAGGGAACGCTTGGGGCTAAAGGGTTTTGATGAGTTCCTTTAGCTCTGTTAAATATACTTTAATCCAAAAAGTACCCTGAAAGGATGTGATGAATTTGAAAAAAGTGAATTTATTAATGACATTGATCGCTGTTTTACTTTTTATATCTGGTTGCAGTACGCAAGTACCAAAAGAGAAAAATAAGGTAGAAAATATTTCAAGGCATAGCGTATTTAATTTAGATGCTGAAACTATTAAAGACTTAGAAAAAGGAATCATAAAAGGAACACCTTTAAGGCTTGATAATGATACTAAAATGAGTGATGTAGAAAGAATTTGGGGCAAACCAAACGAACATTTTGACAATGAAGACATTCAAACATATAGATATACAATTGAAAATCAAAATTTCATTATCGACGAAGATGAAATGAACGAAATTTATACAATTCAAGTTGAACTTGATTATTCAAAAGATGAAATTTTGGAGATAATGGGTAAACCAACAGAACCTGGGAATATTTTTATTTATGAAAAAGAAAATTATATTATTCAATTTGAGAAATTCCATAATAAATGGCGACTAATTTTAAGAAAAAAATAGCTGTTTTTACATTTGATTTCCTATTTGCACTAATATACGGCGTCGTTGCAGTGCATTAACAACTAATAGCCTTAAAGAGACAAACCTTTTAATGACGGTTTGTTTTTTTATACTATTGCTCTCAACAAAGAGAGCCTTCTTCTGAACTGATAGGCGTAAATGTCTTTACCCATTTATAAATTGTTACTTCTGATACGCCATATTCGCTGCTTAAATCTTTAATCGAGTTTCCCACATGATATAAATCCACCATGGTTTTCTTAAACCCATCATTGTATTTTTTGCCTGCACATTTACCCTCTATTTCGGACACATCCTCTTAAAGGTCATTGTAAGGACTTAATTAAATGGTGTCCACTAACTCCACTTACCATTGTCAGCCGCATTCTGGGCCATACTGAGCAGTCTAAAACCTCTAAAGCAAACTATTACTCCAGTTCCCCATAATATTAAAGCCGAGCTAAAACCTAGAGGTACCCAACATACCATAATGTGATGATCGCTTATTATTGTTTTTACAGGAAAAGTTAACATCACAAGCGTTGCTAGTAAACACAGAAGTGTCCCTGTAATATAATAAGTTGGAACTTGAAATAGGGATGCTAAAGGGAAAAAATGAGCACCGACAATAAGAGCCATAACAGGAACAAACAAATCTAAATGTCTGTTTTTTATTTCGTAATGAGGTTGTACTTTCTTAAGATATCCAATGTAATATTTTTGGCTTTTGTTCCCGATCCATCAATATTTGTTACGAAAACATAAGATTGATTGTCCACTTTTACAAATCCAACGTACCAGCCCAGTCCAATGTCAGATAACCTTGTTCCTGTTTTCCCATAAAGTGTATAGTGATTCCCCTCCTCCTGAATCATCATTCGTTTAACAGTTTTCATGACTGGTTTATCAAAGGGAAGCTCTTCTTTATATAATTTTTCTAAAAAATTACCTTGCTCAAGTGCACTAATCTTTAAAGAATTGTCTAACCAAAAATGGTCAATTCCTCCACTAATATCTTCGTTTCCATATGAAGTCTTCTGTACCCACTCTTTCATACGTTTCTCCCCAATGTCCCTGGCCATTTCTTGATAATACCAAATGGCTGATTCACGCATAGCCGATCCAAGAGTATGATCACGGTTCCACGTGTCAAATTCTCTCTTAACACCATCCCAACGCTTCACATCATATTCATCTCGTACGGCTTTGACTTGTAATCCAATTAATGCATTAGGAATCTTGAACGTAGATTCTGGGGTAAGTCGTGTAGTCGCTCTTTCCTGATTGTAGACAAATGTTTTTCCTGTTTTAACATTACGTAATAAAAACGTTCCATTTTCATTAGAGAAAAATTCAGTAACATCTAGCTTTTTAACGTTAAGCTTTTCTCTAGAACCAGCTTCTTTACTTGATGTTTGAGCTTGAGCTGTATAACCTACTACTCCTACAAACAGCAAAAAGATAGATAGGTAAATCACTTTTTTCATTTCAAACACTCCATTTAATTATTTAACAGCTACATTTTATGCTTATATTTCAGAAAATTCAATATTTTAAGGCTGTATTCATAATTATTTTTCTTATTGGTTCAGTTGATTCATTATTAACTAACCTTTCTCTTAGTCGTCTTTATATTTAATTTCGTTGTTGATCTAATTTATTCCTATACAAAAAAGAACCCTTAAAGTAGAACGGGGACTGACCGGTTCTACTAAGGATTCTTTTTCCGGAGTATGCAACTTGTTATACATCTTTAGTATGCTAACGTCCTCTTCATAGGTGTATGAAAGATCCATGCATAAGAAGTGCACCTTTTATAATATGTTTGTATGGCAAAAAATAGTCTTTACGAGTAAAACCTGTTACGATCTACTTGTGGTTATATTTTGGTACTTTATAATTGTCAATTCTGATAAAAACTACCTCTCTTGCTGGAGCATTCTATATCGAGGTAGTTTTTATTGTGTTATCCATTTCAATTATCTCTATATTTTTTAGTCTTCAAAATTTTCGTAGTGGTCCAACTTATAACTCCACCTACTATCACCCCTCCACTAATAGCTAAAACATGATAGATATAGTCCCCCCAATACATACAAACTTCACCTCTACATTTTCAGTGAACTTAATTATATCTATCCTACTACTTTTCCAGTGAAATAATTGTAGTAATTTGGATAACAAATAATAGTTAGTGATTTTTTCTTAGGGGTATATATAAAATATATTGTATTGTTATAAACTGCTTATGAGAAAAGAGGACCGTTTATGCTAGATAAATATGAAGTGTGCTTATTTACGAGGGAACTTTCAAGTTTAACTAAAGACTATTGTACTTGTACAGATCCGTTAACGAAAGAAAGAGTGTATCAGCAAAAGGAACTGTTACGTGAGGTTCTTCGCTTACACTATCATAGTGAATTCTAATCACCTTTACAGTGATTTTCTATTTAATAATAGGCATCTGCCAACTATCACTCTTTACTTGATTATTCTAAAAGACCCTCTAATTCATTAGAAGGTCTTTTAGAATAATCAAGAGTTGTACCCATAAGATGTATTACTGTTCTTTAAGATGATTAAAATAATCTTCTAAAGCTTGCAATGAAGGGGATTCTTTGTAATCGAACTTGTTATCTCCATCTGCTATTTCATAATTAGACCAAGGAATGGCTTGATATACTTCATTTATTAAATCTGTAGATCCTGCTAATACAATCTTAGCTGTACGAGGCTGGGTAACAACGAGATAAGCTAGGCCACTTTTTTGACTCAGAGTTTGGAAAACTGTGTAGCTCTCTTCAGTTGCTAAGTAAGCCAACTTAGCAGGATAGTAGACAACATCATTACAGGGCGTAGGTAAAGCAACTAATTCTTTTGCGAGCGTAGATTGAGTTACACCTTTTGTTATGATTTTCATCACCTCTTCTATATTAGATCTAGCTTATGATTCTTTATACTATCATCTTTTTAGTATTTGTAAAAATAGTATAGTACAACCTATGTAAAATACTCGTGTAGTGGTCACTTCTACAGACCCAGGCACCCGTCCAAAAACAATCATGTTTGCGATATTACATGGTAAAAACTTATATAACGAGAAGAGCCTTACCTTCAAGGTCAAGGCTCTTCCTATTATTTTCTCTTATAGGGCCCTTTTTGCTATCTTCATCTTTATGTTAAATTAAGGTCTATGAAAATTGACCGTTTTTTCGTCATCTCCTGTGCGTTCAAACCAGCCTCTCATCGCCCAATTATCATAGCCCCCATCACCTTCATTAATAAATGTTCCTTCTTCAAATATCCAGACTCCGTACGTAATGCCATCATAATCTACCGTATCAAAGTATTGTACACCTTGTAATTGATCTGAATTATAACCTTGACTCAAATTCATCACCATTACATTATATTGTTGACCCGATTCAAAGAATGCTTTTTCCATCGCTCCCTTGACGAACCCACTTCGGTTATCAGCTGATTTTTTTGCATCGTCAATGGCCTGTCCAATCGCTACAGGATCAACGGTGACTTCTCCTCCAACCTCTGCTGCTTGTGCCGAACCAGTATCATCTCCTAAAGACGGTAGAGTTAGGGGTGTCGCTAACACAGCTAACCCTAATGCAGAAGCCACAGCAGCTTGTTTCGCTTTTCTCATTCTATCTCCTCCTCATTTTTAGGTGATTCTTAGAAAATTTACCCTATTTATCCAACAGTAAACAAAAACAAGTAAATGAGAAGTAACGTACTGTACATGGTTCATATCAAAATAAATCTTTATACAAACTTTGTTTACATAAAGATGATTATGTTTAGCTTTACTTTCCACTATATCATTAAGTAAAATCGAACATACTTTATTAAAAATAGTTTTATCATTTACCTATATTTTAGAAAAACATTATATTTGTCGTCAATTAAAGTAAATAGTAAAACTATAATTTTTATAAGTTAGTTTATAGTTTTACTTCTTTATATAAAAGAAATAAGTTTTGTATTTTTAGTTAAAACCATATTATTAAAAATACAGTAACGTTAAGTATTTTATGATTTTCTGTTAGGTAAACATGAATAAATAAATTTCTTTAAAGAAAAGTAGAAGATAGGTTGGTATACCATAAAAAGTGAAATACAGCATTTTCCTACCAACTAGATAAAAGATATCTTAACTTTATAAAAAGTAAATTTATATACGTATTTAATTATAGAAATACTTGATATTTAATTATTATCTTTAATAATTTTAAATTCGTGATGAATGTTACTAGTAGTATTTAGAGGTTCTTTAGTGTCTATATACATATTAAATATAGACGTAATCTTAAATAGAGAAGAAACTACCTCAATATCAGAAAGAGATATGGATAAGAAGACATGATCTGTGAAAGGAAAGGTTTTATGCAAGATTTTTCTTTGGTCAATATAGGAAGAGAAGCAAGGAAGATAAAAGGGGATTTCACAAAGTCGTAGCGTTGATGCTGGATACTACGTATTATGATGCCTTAGAATACAGAAACGAGCATCACCAGCGAAAAAACGAAGACATATTCAGCGATTTCACAGATGAAGAAATGATGTACTACTACGTCCATTAACGAAAGCATATTCGAAAGAATCGAGAACGAAAAGAAAACACAAAGACCGAATACGTACGGATTTTGTTGCAGTTTTATCAGTATGCGGTAGAAAGTGAGTCGGTCTTAAGACAGGATGTAGACTATTATATAGAAGAAACCATCTTTAAAAAGGAAGCTGTCTAAAAAGTTATCAGGGAAAATAAAAATTATTTAAAGTTAAAAACTATGGATAAAAACATTTAAGGTTTTAGGGTACTTCTTTACCTATATTTTGCAAGGTACTTTTATTTATCCTAACAAATTTCAACCTTTTATCTTTGTATTTTTGCTGAAGAATATACTATTATTAGAAAAGTATATAGTTCTAAAAAAGCTATACAAACTCTCTTTACCTGTTAATTAAAGAAAGTTTGTATAGCTTTTTTACTGATATTACTTAATAGGAGGAAAATCATCTGTTTTTGTTGCAATCACTAGTATACGACCCCAATTCAATTCCTTTAAATATTGTTGAACTTCCTCATCCGATAATCCTAAAGAGTAAAACTTAGAGTGTAGGTCACCTTTGTAAAAATGAAATGAATTTGCCATTGGATTGTTATCCACTGATTCTGATATACCGATATCACTTGTATTTAACGCATTCGTCAATTCTTCAGTACGATCTTTTTCATGTGCTAATAAGTAGATATTATCTTTTCTGAATCCTAGGCTTAAAAAGTGTTCAATAGCCTCTTTTACTTCATAGCCATCCTTTACAACTCTTATTTTCTTCATTAAAAAACCTCCTTAATCACAGGCTATTTAATGGAAGTTCCTGATATGAATAACTTGCTACCTTCTTAGAACATCTCAATTACGCTTTAGATATTCTAGGCTAAGGTATGAGACCTATGAATATGTTTGTTGGAACTGAAATAGTACATATAATTATGATGAAACCAACATCTTTCCAATAGTTAAAATCTGTCCAAGATACAACTGAACTGTTTTACAATTTTATTAATATAGTCAATAATATGGATTTATAATTTATTGTTTCTTTTCATTATAATATTGCACAGGGAACATAGATCCTTCTGAGACCATTTTATTATCTTCGATGTCCATAGGGTCTGGATGACCAGCTTTGTGTATAGGAAATGAGGTCAATTTTTTGGTCGTTGATTCATATGAAATGGCTTTTTTTACACTTCGAACAAACCCTTTTACCTTATCTAAGTTTGATTTATCCCTCAATAAATAAGTTGTAATTCCTACGCTTACTGTTGAAATAGCAAGACCAGAAATAAGAGCTTTTTGTCGCATTCTACTTACTCCTCTCTATTTTTATTTAAACTTTGAAACCATTTTCCCTATGTAATAGCTTAATAAACCTGTATTTTCAGGTATCAGTTACAAGCTTGAGGGTTATCCATTAAATTTTAAAGGCACATCGTTCAATTTAACTTGTAGATTATCCTATAATCGTATTCTAATTCAAACTTAGATGTTTTTTATTATTTTTAAAAAAGTTTTATAAAAAGACATGTGGGTATTAAAAGTAACACAGATGAAATTAATTCTCTAAATAGATTTTTATAATAGAAGGAGGAGCTACTAATGACAAAAAATGTGATAGGTACCTACGAAAATGAGGAGGCTGTGGTCACAGCTATTCAAAACTTAAAGACTCAAGGATTTCAAGAGAAAGATCTTTCTCTCGTAACTACTAACGATATAGATGATGAGGATTATCTAGAAGTAGAAAACAAAGAGGGGATTGACATAAAGAGAATTGAAACGACGGAGACAGGTCATCAAGATGAATCGATTATGGATAAAATTAAACATGTATTTTCACCAGATCACTATCAAGAGCCTCACAAAGATAAAGCTAAAGTGGAACAGCGCTTAATTAACCTAGGTGTTCCACTCACAGAGGCAGGTCCTTATGCAGATGATTTACAGAAAGGAAAAGTATTATTGTTAGTAAATACTAATAGAGAGACGAAAACAAATTCTTTCCTGGAAAAGAGAGGAGGTTCTTCTTTTGCCAAAGGTGACTCTGTTTATGATAAATCATTATATGGGGAACATCGTGAACATGAACATGACATTCCAAAGAATGCCGAAGAACATATTGAGTTAAAAGAAGAACAATTACATGTAGATAAAGAAAGAGTCCAAACAGGAGAGGTACAAGTTGATAAAGAGGTTCTTCATAAAGAAGAAACAGTCAATATTCCTGTAGAGCATGATGAAGTATATGTAGAGCGTCGTCCCGTATTCGATAAACGAACAAATACAGAGATTATTGAAGATGAAGATTCTGTTCGTATCCCCCTTGAAGAAGAGAAAGTAACCGTATCGAAAGAGCCTGTAGTAACAGAAGAGGTAGTAGTAGGAAAACGACGTAAGGAAGAAAATGAAAAAGTATCGGAGACTCTAAGGAAAGAAGAAGTGAATATTAAAGAACAAGGCGAGCGTGTAACATCACATACTAAAGGAACTAAATGAGCCAAATTATAATAAACATTAGCTATAAAAAGAAGAGAACTACTACATAAGTAGTGGTTCTCTTTTTTGATTTGAAATTTCTTAATCTCCTATTTTTAATTTTTAGTTTTAGTTGAAGTTGAAATACCTTCAAGAGCTGTACTTGCTTTTTTACTTTCTTCAATACTTGTTGCTATATCACCAAGAGAAACAATGCCAATCAATTTATCACCTTCCATAATAGGTAATCTTCGTATTTGATAACGGGCCATTATCTCTGGAACTTGTTCTAGGGACATTTCTTTAGTACCAGTGATTACGTGCGGTTTTATTATTTCAGCTATCGGTGTATTAGAGTTACAGTTATTTGCTAGCCCCTTCACAACTAAATCCCGATCCGTTACTAACCCTAATGTAGAAAAAGTTCTTATTTGTCTGGATTAAGTGTAAATAATGAAATGTTTAATATTCAATAAATAATTTAATATTTACTTGATTACCTTTGTGTATTTCTTGAAAGAGAAAGTCTCTCCATTTAGCAAAAACGGGTTATTGGCAAAATGGATTTTAAAATAAAAAATATAATTCTTTAATCTCTCCTGTATATTAATCTATAAAACTGTCCAAACTAATAACGTATTCCCCCCTATTCCGATAAATTTGAAAATCCTTTGCCTATCAGCAAAGGATTCTTTTTTATTAAGTACAATTTATTATAAATGATTTTACGTAATGTGAATTATCAGTAAAAGAAGACCCCTAAGTAAAGGTCCTTGTTGTTTTAATATTGATTACCTGTGGCTCTAAGAGAAGAAGCTCCAATAAACTCCCCAACTGATTGAGTTCTTTTTATTTTAAGTTTCTGTGGGACATGCGTTTATTATAGCTATAGAAAATTAACTATATTAAAGAACTTGTTATATATTGTATATTAATTAAAGGGTATTTACCTACTTTTATCTAATCTTATAAGAGAGCAAGTGCATAAAAGCTAGGTTATTCTCCTAATATACTTGCTTAAACAAATGAAATGAGGTGTTTGACTATGAATAAAATAGAACTAATAAGTGCCGTTGCAACAAAAGCAGATCTAACACAGAAAGACGCTACAAAAGCTGTGAATGTAGTATTTGAAACAATTGCTGTCGAACTTGCCAAGGAAGAAAAAATCCAACTAATTGGCTTTGGTACATTTGAAGTACGAGAACGTGCAGCACGAACAGGTCGAAACCCTCAAACAGGTGAAACAATGCAGATTCCTGCTTCAAAAATTGCTTCCTTTAAAGCAGGGAAGGAATTAAAGCAAGCTGTTAAATAACCTCGTGTATCTACAATGGATAGAAAAGGTGCCTTGTTTTGATTTTTATAAAGTAATATAAGTTTATAAATTAAGGACCCATTTGCCTTTATTTCTGCATATATACTCTGCTTCTTCAATCAAATCCTTTCACAAAGATAATTATTGTCCCATTTCAAAGACTTTTTTCATTTTACGTAAAATTTTTTATAAACTTATTCAAGAGGGAGCAAATCGGATGTCACAAGAAATCGAATTATTGAATATGGGAATTCATTTATGTAAAGAGATTAGAGATTTATTAGAAGAGAGAGAGCATAGGAATTTAGTTTTTAAACAATTAGTTACAAAAAATGATTTCTCCCCCTTGCCTTTAGAATATGAGAAAAAATAATCTCTTTTAAATGACATAAATCATAGGTGAGGTGTACAGAAAGACAATTTAACTTTGTTTTTTTGTTATTTATTTACACGCAAAAATCCAGATTATGTGTAGACTTACCTCCATGCAGATATTCTGCATAAATCGTCATCAGCAAAGGTTTATTAAATTTGAACACTGGGTATTATCAAATCAAGACGATGTGTTAATAGTACCGCCCGTGCATAGGGTGTGTCCTCCCCATTCAATGAAAAATGGCGCCTAAAACGGCGTCATTTTTTATTTGTAAACAAGTTTACGGATTCTAGCGCGTAGGTTGCATTTATATGAAAAAGGTATATAGATTCCTATCTAATAGAATCTATTTTTACGCCACTATTCAAATTTTTTTTGAGTAAACTTCCCTTTCTTTTGGACAGATCGGTCCCATTGTGCTCTCTCATCTAATTTAGGTTCATATTGATGAATACAATGCATAATGCATTGTGTGGGCAACGGGTAATTTTCGATCTTCCATCATTTCCATGTTTAGAAGGTCACTTATAAATATTTTGAAGTTTTTGCATGATAACCTCATTATGATGTATATAATCATACCCTAATGATCTTTTAGTGAAGTGGGTAATGATAAAGAACGTTAGAAAGATCAAATTAATTTAAGTTTAAGATGTCTTTATTGGGATAATATAATAAATAAGCTAGGTTTAATTATAATCTGGTTTATTTTCTATATTCTAGGAGGCAACAAAATGGAACACGGTAAAGTGAAATGGTTTAATGCCGACAAAGGTTTTGGATTTATCGAGCGTGAAGGTGGAGAAGATGTGTTTGTTCACTTCTCAGCTATTCAAGGTGACGGTTTTAAATCCTTGGATGAAGGTCAAGAAGTGACTTTTGATATCGAACAAGGGCAACGTGGACCACAAGCGACAAACGTAAGTAAAGCATAAGAAAACATAATAAAAAACAGACTCTATCTTCAGAGTCTGTTTTTACTTTAAAAGTCCTTTTTACCAGAACTCATTCAGTAGTAATTGTTATTCGTATTTCATTAATTCTTCTTCAAAGAAAAAAGTATTTGGGTATTTATTGACCGTGTAAGAGTATCTTTTCATGTTTTTTACATAGTGACTTTTTAAGATTGTCACTACTTCATTGGATACTCTTATACTTACTATTTCTCCATTAGTAAATAGGTTTTCGCTCATAGCCCTCATCCTCTCCTGTATCAGAAATAATAGAATTTTTACTTTCATTTACCTTAAGATATAGTTTAAATCTCCTAAGATTCTTTATCTGTACCCAGTTTTTTTGCTAGATCTTCTCGACAAACGTAAAGATAATGATTAAAGTCGTCATGTAATTCTTGTAATGAAGCTGAGAAAGGTTTACATCGACTAGTGTAGGTTTTCTTCATTATGGTATATGTTTTAAATAATGAGCAGCCCTTCTTCGATTGTTGGTTCATGAAGGAATAGTTGTACTTTGACACTGTACGGTGTGATAAGCCTCCATACCTACTAATGAAGTAGATAGTCATAAAACAGTAAGGGATTATTTTCTATAATTTTTTTTACGGCCTACTGTTTCTTTTCTATCTCTACCTCTCCTACGTTCTGCTCTTGCCTTTTTATTACGAAGTGGTGCCACTTCAGTCAATTGGACGGGAGCCATATTCGATTCTTTTGTTAAGAGCTTTAAAGTGGCTGACAGTAAGGAAACAGAATCCACTTCTTCTAATAGCTTTTTCGCCATAGGCTTATATTCCTCGAACTCTCTCTTATCGATGGTACTCAAAATACGGTGAATGACTGCTTCCTGATTTCCTGCCATTACTTCACTGAAAGTAGGAGGTGATTGTCTAGACATTCTGGTTTTCGTGACATCTTCGATCACTTTTAAGTGATGACGTTCTCTCGGGGTTATAAATGTAACTGCCAATCCCTTACTACCCGCCCGTCCTGTTCGCCCAATACGATGAACGTAGCTTTCAGGGTCCTGAGGGATATCAAAATTATAGACATGACTAACACCTGTAATATCAAGTCCTCTTGCTGCAACGTCGGTTGCGACCATAATCTCAATGGTATGCTCCTTGAATTGACGAATCACATCGGCACGTTTTGATTGGGTAAGGTCTCCATGAATGCCTTCTGCTGCATACCCTCGCTTTTTTAGCCCTTCAGCAAGTTCATCCACACGTTTTTTTGTTCGTCCAAACACAATAGCCAGGTCTGGTGATTGAAGATCCACAAGATTACAAAGAACATCAAACTTTCGATTCTCTGGAATTTCCACATACTGTTGCTCAATATTCTTTACTGTTAACTGCTTCGCTTTTACTTGCACGA
>Ga0209795_10001093_pt1 | contig 17830 bp, 18 predicted proteins | sample AgamicOrMarz_FD_187166 | JGI IMG/M metagenome (GOLD analysis project Ga0209795, IMG submission 187166) | Agave microbial communities from Guanajuato, Mexico - Or.Ma.rz (SPAdes) (version 2) | ecosystem: Host-associated > Plants > Phyllosphere > Phylloplane/Leaf | place: Guanajuato, Mexico...
GTGTTAAACCCACTCTTTTCTATCAAGGGGTGGGCCATTCCGTTTTTTTTTTATGATATACAGGTTTATATACATCATTGATTCAACAGGCTTTGACTAGTCTGATTAGCTTTTGTCTGATTATTTCGATGTAGTTTTTTTATTTTTTTTAGGCTTTTTCTCAATGATTGGAAAGCCATTTTTAATAGAATATTCATATACTTCTTTCCAAAGTTTATCAGCCTGTTCTCTTGTTAGTTGATTTTTCATAACTTCCCCTCCATGATACTTACGATTGGGACGAATCAGAGGAAATTTTAATACAGGCAGCACTCCAGGAATTAGGAGGGAAGTCATCGTTAAATGAGTTGTATCAAGTAATTCAAGATACTGAAAAAGCTAAGAAGCAACCCCCTAAGAGATTGCTTTCTTTTTTTTTCTTGACGAAAAAAACAATAACATTGGACCTGTACAAAAAAATAATGCCTGTAACAGAACAAGATATAATTTATATTTATAATAAAATTCCGGACCAACTAGGGCAACTACAATCGATATCATAAACAGTATGTAAGAAACTATAATTAAAATATTTTTTGCTAATTTCATAATATGATTCTCCTATTCTCAATGAATTTGTGAACCGACACTATAAATAATAACACTTTTAAATATGACATATTATTCCAAATTTTTTTTTTCAAAGTTCAAATTTGGGAACTTAAAACAACATTTTATTGTTAAAATTTCCCTTAACGTCATACCTAAAAAGATAAGGAGTATTACATATGAAAAAACTCTTAGTTCCAACTTTAGCAACTGCTATTATTTTTAGTTCAGCAAGTGTATCATTAGCAGATTCAACCACAGATACAAGTGATAGTATACAGACTACACCTCTTTTCGAAGAGTCATCTCCATCTCTTATAACTACATTTTCTGTCGCAGGTCCTGAAACAGGCGGATCAGCTTATTCATATGTTGGAACAGCATATGGAAAAATTCAAAATAAATCTGGAGCAGATTTTGCTATTCAAATAGCTGCAGCCGCTTCTATATCACTAGGAGTATACTTTGAACCAGCCATTTTTGCGGGTGTTGCTGCACTACCAATATCATTTCTTACAGACGCTAGACCTATTCTTTATACAAAAGATTTAATGCAAGTAAGATATTCTGGAAATACCAGAGTAATTCGCCATAATGTTTCTGTATATTCAGATTCAGCAAGAACAAAATTGATAAAAGCCTATTGGATGGAAACAATATAAACAAGTTAAAAAAATAAAAGTAGTAAAGCCAATTAATATATTTAATTGGCTTTCACGCTGTTGAAAAACAACCTTGTCAATTAAATTACCAAATTTTCGTAAAAGGAGTAAAGTGATTCCCATGATGTTTTTTACCTTTGATTTAGGTAAAAATAATATCCTGTCTTCAATAAAAATTCACATTTAACTCTAAGAATCGCATGAAAAGGTGTTTTTCAATAGATAAAATAAACTTTCACTGAATTAAGACGTAACATTAATAGCAATAATAGTAATAAATCGGACAAAATTTATGGAGATTTTGAATGGATAAATCAACAAAGCGGAAATTACAAATAATAGATATTTTAAGTAAAGAAGATAAGTGGTTTAAAACAGAAGAAATAGCAAATGAGTTACTTTGTACTGAAAAAACAATCCGAAATGATTTACAGGCAATTAACACACACCTACCTAAAGGATGGCAAATTGAAACAATAAAAGGTAAAGGAATTTATATTAATAAACCGATTTCTTCATCAATTAATCAAATTCGTTCACTTTTCGTAAAAAATTCATTGAAATTTCAAGCTATTATGCTAATACAATTTACTCAAATTAAAAGTATTGCAGAATTAGCAAACGCGCTTTTTACACAGCAACCTGCTGTCTATTCAATTCTTGATCGAGTAGAGGAATTATTGGAGGCCTACCATTTGACTTTAAAACGTGGCCCGCTCGAAATCGTAGGAAGAGAATTTGAAATTCGGCTATTGTGTGGTGATATCCTAGATGCTTTATGCGCTTATTCGGATGATCAAGAATGGCCACTTGAAGCATTCTCATTTCAAGATATTAAAAAAATTGTACTGGACACAACTGAAAAGTTTAAATTATTCCTATATCCTTCTACTGCCAATAAGTACGTCTATCTACTTGGAACGATGTTATATAGAATCGATAAAAAAATGCAACTTGAAATAACTGAGCAATCGATAAACAAGATTTTAGAATCAAATTATTTTAAAATTGCTAATGAAATTTGTAATCATTTAGAAAATCGATATAAACATCATATTTCTATGAATGAACGTATTGCGTTTTCATTATTAATATCAACTCTTCCATATTATAGTTTTGACAACATGGAAAAAAACGAATTTCTTTATTTATATCAAAATCAAAAAACAAGTTATTTTAAGGAACTCTATCACTTAGTTGAACTATTAAAGAAAAAAACAGGTATATCGTTAGATGAAGACGAGGAGTTTCTTTACACATTACATGACCAATTCCAAAGATACTCGTTCATTTTATACTCAATCGATAAAAAAGAACCATCCTATTCAATGGACCGTTATGTTAAAAATCAGTATTCACACCTATATAAAAATGTATCAAAAGCCTTACAAATCTGGACGAAAAAATTTTCATACCCTGAAATTACTAGAGATAAAATTGCGAAAGTTGCATTAAATGTTCAAGCTTCTAAAATTAATTTCTCATCATCAAGAAAGAAGGTTTTATTATTAACAAGTAATGGGCCAGGAGTTCATCGTTATATTGAAACGAAATTGGTTACTGCTTTTGGTCATAAAATTGATTTTATTCTTCCTAAATTAGGTGAGTTTGAATCAACAATTATAAATGAACTAAACATCGAATTTATTATTTCTGATTTCTTGCTTGAAGGCGAAATCATTCACCCAGTCATTACAATTGACCCTGTTCTTACGCAAAGAGATATTGATCAAATTTCAAATTTCTTAAATTCAAACTCGACATAAAAAAAGTAAGGCAATAAACCTTACTTTTTTTGTATATTGACTATCTATTCTCCAAGTGTCGTTTAATAAACTGTGCAATCTCAGTATTCGCTTGTTTACTAATATTCGAAGCCTTGTCCATTAACTGAAAATCATGAAACATTCCTCTCCAAACTTTACATGTAACCTCTACGCCATTAGCATTTGCTTTTGCCGCATAAGCTAAAATATCATCGATTAACTCTTCCCTTGCGCCAACATGGATCAGCATTGGAGGTAAACCTTTTAAATCACCATAAAGTGGTGAGACTAAAGGATTTTTCCGATTATTATTACCTACGTATGTATCAACAATATTGATATCATTTCCATGATAACTTGCATGAATACTATCAAAATCTGAAGTGTATAATTGACTTTCTTTCATTAAGTCTGTCGCTGGAGAGATCCCTACAACAGCTGCTGGATGGTTTCCATTTGAAGCTTTTATTTTATTTAACAAAGCAAAGGTTAAATTACCACCCGCACTATCCCCAACGATAACAACTTTAGAATTGGAACTATAATTTTTTCCTAAATAATTATAAACTTTTTCAACATCAGTTAAAGCTGCTGGATATGGATTTTCAGGTGAAAGTCTATACTGTATCGTTAGTACCCTGTAACCTGTCTCTCTAGCTAGGATTGTTCCTAAATTCCTTGAAAATCCTAACCCACCTCTGGACCAACCTCCGCCGTGTACATAAAAAACAATCTTATCATCTGAAGATCCATCTGGAATTAACCATTCCACTTTTGTTCCTTCAATATTATCTCCCTTAATTTTAATATTCGAAGGAGTTGGGATTATTTGTTTTTCAATTTCGATTCGTTTTTGCTCTAATGATGCCGTTCTTCCTTCTTTTGCTTTTTTCATATTTAATGCTCTAAGAGCTTCCGAGACCTTGTCGGGTTTCTCATTTTGATAGATAAGGGAAGAATTACTTTCACTTTTCACAGTATTTTTTGAAGCTACTAAATAATTTCCGATTAACAAACAAGTCACTAGTGAAAGAAATAAAAAAGTTTTTTTCAAAATAGCTCCCTACTTTACTGGTATTTTTTGTCTTTTAATATTAAATTTTCCATTTTCTCATGAATTACTCGGAAATAAAAAAGGTGCACAGAACTTGTGCACCTTTTTGGCGTATAAACATTAAAAAGTAGGTAAATTACTTAAATTATTTGTAGGATCACCATCAGGATAAGAACGAAGTGTTTTATGCGGATTATCTCCACGAGTAAGACCTGTGTTCACATCTTCAATTTGTTCAAGTTCTGCCATCGCAATGGCTTGCTCAATTCCGACTATTTCACCATTTTGAAATTTTACATCTGTAATATCACCATCGCCATTTTTTCGTACTGCGACGATATGTAATTTATTTGGATCATCTTGATGTTCAGGATGTCCGATACCACGATTTTGAAACGACATACCAACACACCTCCATTTATTAGACACAAAAATAGTATGGCGAGATGTAAATATGTTTATCCTTCCAAATTATTACAAGATTAAATCTAAAAATAATTTTGTTAAACAATTCACAAATTATACACAGACAAATTTACACAAAAACTATACGATAGTTATGTAATCATTAATCCAAACACTTTTCGAAAGAAGGGAACAATATGACTACTGTATTAGGAATGACAAGTGAAGGCAGATTAATTCGCAAAATTGGTGATGGTTATTACCGATATACACAATTAAACAAAGACGAACTAAAAATATTAAATATACTTGTTGGTGAAGGTATGGCGACTGTCTTAAAAAAGGGGACCGGTTATGCGGCTCTTGTTAAACTGACTGAACAAGGCAAAATTATTAATAACGAATGTTAACTTTCATTGATTATAATAAATGAATTAATACATCCATGAAAAGTCTTAATCGCTTACCCCCCCCATTATTTACCCCTTTAATTAAAAGCTAACATAACTAAGCATACTTAAAGGGGTATTGTTTTAATGAGGCAACTATGTTTTTTGATACATTCTTTTGTGAATCATTTGTTTATGCAAATGGCATTATAGAATTTATAACGCTTATTATTGACGCCATTTATTCGCCTACTAAGCCATCACTATCTCGATCATCCATATATTTATAGAGCCATGAATCGCGCGTAATTGGCATTTTAAAGCCAGCAGCTTTGGCTTCAGCGATTGTAACACTTCCGTTATGATTGGTATCCACTTTACTAACATCTTCATTACTATTTTTCGTTTTGTTTGCAGGTACATTGTCTGTTTTCTTAGACGTACTGCTTGCATCTGTCGTTTTCCCTAAATTTTTGTTCACTTCATCTGGGTTTACATTGTCAAATTCATCTGTAATGGATCTACCCTGAATTTTGTATGTGAATTTATAATGGTTAGGAATTTGCGTCTTAGTATTTGGATATTGGATCACTGCTACGAAATCAGTGCAACCTCGTGCATCTCGAATCACTTTTTCCATATAAGCTTGATCACCGTGCCTATTAAGATTACTGTTCTGAGGTGTAATGTTATATGCGTTTGATACTCCCCCAAGCGAGTCAGCAATCACATGTCCTTTATCCAAGGTCGGACTCTCTGTACCAGGAACATTTGCTTCATCAGCGTAATATCTACCTGATGACAAAATATGATCAGTATTCGGATTTTGAAGTGTTATCTTTTTCGCCTCAACACGAATTAGCTGACCGTATTCATTTGTATATGCCCAATATTCCCGTTCTCCAAATCCGACATCTACTTTGACATTCGGCTGTCTATCTCCTGACATATCCCCGCCGTTTACTACAATTAGGGTATATTTGCTGTAATCAAATCCGTCCGTTGTACTTGTTGACTTTGAAGTGCTAGATACCGGAACACTTTTGTTGGGTTCACTATCACTCGTTGGTTTTTCTGTGTCATCGGCAGATGTACTCTTATTTGTTTCAACAGTCTTAGAAGCCGTGCTCGCTTTCGATTGCACTTTATTTGACGAAGTCTGTTCAGTGATTTTTCCGCAACCCACAAATACTGATAGTAAAATCACAGTAAATAAAATCAAAAATATTCTTTTGTTCACACTCTGCACACCTTTCTCATGTTTCTACTCTAGAAAAATCATATTTAAACGATAACACATTTTGATCCTTTGTTGGAATATATCTATCGATGGTATTGAATCCTTATGCAACTTTCCTACCAGTTAGTTGAATAAGAAAATCATCATCTACTTAAATAGAGCATAAAAAAACGCTATCTCCTAATGAAGATAACGTTCTAGATTGATTTCAAATTTGTTCATTTAAAACTTGTGCCAATCCGATAAAAAACTTTAATGACTCCGGATTAGCCATCGAACCTTGGTTGACTACTTTTTCAGGAGAAAAACCTAATAATATTTTACGTATTGGAACTTCTAACTTTTTTCCACTCAATGTTTTTGGAATTTGTTCAACTTCATAAATTTCATTAGGGACAAAACGCGGTGAAACCTTGTGTTTAATTTCTACATTTATTTTTTCCTTTAATTCGTTTGTCAAAACAACCCCATGTTTAAGTACAACAAATAATGGCATAAATGACTGACGGCCTAGTAGTTCTAAATCGATTACTAAACCTTCCATTATCTCATCAAGTGACTCAACAACTCGATAGATTTCGCTTGTACCTAGACGTACTCCATGTCTATTTATTGTTGAATCTGATCTCCCATAAATTACACAACTACCTTTTTCATCAATTTTAATCCAATCTCCATGTCTCCAAATACCTGGATAAACTTCAAAATAACTTTCAAGATAACGCTCATTATTCGAATCACCCCAGAAATAAAGCGGCATGGACGGCATAGGAGAAGTAATCACTAGTTCCCCCACCTCATTAATAACTGATTTTCCCTCATCATCAAATGATTGTACATGAGCACCTAATGAACGAGCTTGAATCTCTCCAGCATAAACAGGAAGAATCGGTGAACCTCCAACAAATGCTGTGCAAACATCAGTACCTCCACTAGTTGAAACAAGCCAGATGTCATCTCTTATATTTTCATATACCCAGGAAAATCCTTCGACTGATAGTGGGGATCCTGTTGAACAAATAGACTTTAATTTAGAAAAACTATGTCTATCTTTTAGCTTTATTGCGTGCTTCTCACACACACTTAAGAATCCTGCACTTGTACCAAAAAATGTTACACCCACTTCTTCTGCAAGGTCCCATAAAACATGTAGACTAGGATAAGTTGGGCTTCCATCAAACAATAAGATCGTACTGCCAGATAACAAGCCTCCAACTAATTGATTCCACATCATCCAGCCAGTAGTAGTAAACCAAAACATGACATCATCTTGATTTATTCCTTGTTCAACTACTAATGTCTTAAGTTGCTCAACTAATATTCCACCTTGACTTTGTACAATTGGTTTAGGCAAACCCGTTGTCCCCGAAGAAAATAAAATCCATAGGGGATGATCAAAAGGAACACTTTCAAAAGTAAGTTCACTGCTTCCCACTAATAATTCATTCCAAAAAACTGTTTCATTTTCCATTTTGGATTCATCAAAATTTACATATGGCACTAAAATTGTCTTCTTTAATGTAGGTAATTCAGACTGTAGCTCGTCAACGCTTGATAACCTATTTTGAACTTTTCCATTATAAGAATAACCATCCACCGCAAATAAAATAGTCGGTTCGATTTGTTTAAATCGGTCAATTACACTATTTGTTCCAAAGTCTGGTGAACAGCTAGACCAAATCGCTCCAATGCTTGCACAAGCTAAAAAGGCAATGATTGTTTCAGGGATATTAGGCATATATGCTACAACCCGATCCCCAGGTTTAACACCTAATTCTCTTAAAGAATTTGCGACCAAGCCTGTCTTTTCCTTAAGCTCTTTCCAACTTATTTCTGTTTTTGGAGTAATTTCCGATTGAAAAATTAATGCAGGTTGGTCTCCTTTATCATTTCGAAATACATGTTCTGCATAATTAATTTTAGAGCCGGTAAACCATTTTGCGCCCGGCATTTTTCGCTCTTCAAGAACATGATCGTATGGTGCATGGGAAATTACATTACAATATTTCCAAACGCTTTCCCAAAAGGACTCTAATTCATCGACAGACCATTTCCATAACTCACTTTGTGTATTGAAAAATAGATTTTTTTCATTTTCGAGCCAGTTCATAAAATGGCTAACTCCAGCATTTTCAATTTGCTGCCTAGTTGGTTCCCATAATAAAGCACCTTCAGTAATCGCTTTCATTATTACTCCTCCTAAATTAGCAATCTATTTATTTAAAGGACACAGTAACTGCGCATAACTTAAACCTTGAAAAATCCTTATAATCTTTCCATTATGTATTAGTAATATCTTTTTTTCTAAAAATACTTAATATTTAAAAATTAACTATTATACTATTACACACTAAATTTACTGTCAATATCGAAAATGAATCATCGTTCAATTGAAAGCACAGTTTAATTCCGTATATTTAACTATTAATATTTGAAATTAACCCAAAAAACTTCATACTATATCCTCATAGAGATAGTGTTGATATTTAATTTGATTGAATGTAATATATTAATTGATAATCCTGCAGGTTATTATTTCCAATTTTACCACTATTTACCATAAATATATTTTAGCTCGTATATACCCAGAGATATGGTCTGGGAGTCTCTACCTAATTCCCATTAAGAATTAGACTACGAGGTAATTTTTACTTTATTAGTAAAAAAAGCTGAATTTATTAAAGGATAACTCTTTACCTTTGAATAGATCCCTTTAAATACTCTATTAATCTTAGACTATTTAAAAGTGTGCATTCTTCACCTATTTGAAGGACTTTATATACCTTTATAATTTCAACTTTTTTGCGAACCAAGATAAAGTAGGACTTATCTCTTTAGTGGAGAATACGTCCTACTTTATCTTGGTTTTTTTACGTCACTTAAATGTTTCTTTAATTAATGTTTATAGAAGGGGTTTATTGATATGTATAAGGCCATGTATCATACTTTTGACCACCTAAGACTATCTCACAAGCAAACGCAAGAGGCTAATATTGCGTTCTTACATGACTTTAATGCAGTTTTAGAATCCCCCCATTTAAAAAAATTAGCAAAAAAAACACAGTTAATTCCCAACTCAGAGCATTGCCATAATCGTTTGTCTCATACTATTGACGTATGTCATGTTTCAGGCTTAATCGTTGAACATCTTAACAATTATTTTCGAGAGAATAATATTACACCCATAAATAAAGATTTAGTAAAGGCTATTAGTCTAGCTCATGATATTGGCCATCCACCATTTGGGCATACCGGTGAACGAGTGCTAGATGAAATGATGAAACAAATGGGTGGATTTGAATCGAATGCACAGAGCGTTAAAATTTTAGTTAATAGTTCGGATGATTTTAAATACAGAACCCTTACAGCCTTAATGAAATACAAAACTAAAATTCCTTTAATTAGAGATGAATATAACGGTTTAATCAAAGGCTATTACGAGTATATGACAGACTATTTAGAACCATTATTTTTGACATATCAAGAAAATGTCATAGAGCAATCAATCGTAGACATCGCAGATACGTTATCTTATGCCCTATCAGATCTAAAGGATTTAATTCTATTTTATGGAGAAAATAGATTTACTCAATTACTTAACAGATATTTTACTGAAGGCGCAATGCTAGAGGAGTCATTGCTTTTTTTCCCTGAAATTAGAAGATCTGAATTACTTTATTTCATTCCAAAGATTATGGAAGACATTAAAAATAATATACTTGGGGAGATTTTACAAAATTACCGTAAGTTCATATCGGAACCACTACAATCTATTATTCATGATTTTATAGATTCATTAGTGATCAAGATAAACTATGCACAACCAATGTATAGTAAATTGAATCTTCCAATAGAAAATGAACTAAAACTTTTTCTATTAAATCAAATTACAAAGAAATGTTTCTTAGAAAGAAAAGTTAATAGAGAAATAGATAAAAAGATTACTCATAATATACAGCTCACCTACGATTATCTTTTTAACTTAAATAGTGAGGATTCTTTGCTAAATATAGATAAAGAAGTCTTACATAAATTAATCAATATCTCTAACCATATTGAACGTTCACGTTTTGTTTGTGACGTAATTTGTCATTTAAACGATATGGAGATTGGAAATTTTGTAAGAAAATCTAATAAAAAAATAATTGTAGTATAACAGGAGGAAATAACATGAGTATAAATGTAAAACAATCTGTCGAGCAGTTCAGTTTAAATAGTAAAGAGTATTATGAAAACAGATACGAATTATATGAAAGATTACGAAATGATGCACCTGTTTTTTGGCATGAAGAAATGCAATCCTGGTTTATAACTAGGTACGAGGATGTGTCCAAGAATTTACTTGGAGATAAATTTATTTCAAGTAATGTAATTCCGAATAAAATGAGTAATCTCGCTGAAGGAGAAGATCAACATTTTAAAGATATAATCGATATCATTAAGACTTGGATGGTCTATAATGATCGACCAGTTCATTCACAATTAAAAGGTTATATGAACAGAGCCTTTTTAGTTAATGAAATCGATCTTATTGCTCCGGAAATTCAGAAAATTGTTTCTTCAATCGTTGATAAAGTACTTGAAAAAAACATAAGTTCATTTGACTTTGTAAAAGAGATCGCACACCCTATTCCTGCGATGGTACTTTGTAAAATGTTAGGAATTCCTGGTGAAGAAGTTGACAGATTCATTAAGTGGTCTGATGATATCGCATTATTTATGCAAGATTTCGTTGTGTCTCATGTTCCTAGTAAAGAAATTAGTGAACAAGTTAGAGGAAGTGTAAGAGAAATTTGGACATACCTTTCAGATGCGATTGCGGAAAGACGAAAAGAAAAGAAAAATGATTTATTAAGTAGGTTAATATCTGAGACTCCTGGAGAAGATGGCGAACTTACTGATGATCAATTAATTGCTCAAACAATGCATTTAATTTTCGGTGGACATAAAATTCCTCAATTTGTGTTAAGTAATACATTACATCTTCTATTTAAGAATCAAGATGTTCTAGAAATGCTTAAAAATGATATGTCTCTTCTTCCAAAAGTATTAGATGAAACAATGCGACTAGAAGGACCAATCCAATATATTGTTAGACATGCTTCAAATGATATCGAATTACACGGACAGCAAATCAAGAAAAATGATTCAGTTTATTTCTTCTTAGCTTCTGCTGGGCGAGACGAGCGAGTATTTGCAAATCCTGACAAAATGGATATAAGTAGAACAGGTTTCCGTCATGTAGCTTTTGGTGGAGGTTATCATACTTGTATAGCTGCAGCTTTTGCTCGTGTAGAGATCATGGAAATTCTTAAGGAAGTAATAACTCGTTTTCCAACAATCGATTCGTTATATGATTTAGAAAATCCAGAATGGACTGCAAACCCTACTTTCACTGGAATGATCCAGATGCAAGTAAAAATCTAGTATTACTGGTGTATTTAATAGGAATAGTATCAGACTGCCCGCCAAACGCTCGCTTACTTCGCCTGTCTGATAATCAAGTTTTTAAGGCTATGTTACACACTGATAGGAATAGAAAAAAATTCTATTCCTATTTTTTCTAAGTTAGAGGTGATTAAAATTGAATAATTGCGTGATTCATAATACTACCATTTTAGTCGTTCACGAAATTTATGGAATTAACAAACACATAAAAGATATTTGCGACAGTTTAAATAAATTAGGATTTACAGTTGTATGTCCAAATTTATTAGGTAATTCAGAGAACTATTGCTATAAAGATGAAAACAAAGCTTATAAGAATTTTGTTCATGAAATTGGGTTTGAGTTAGCTACTAATAAAATTATAACTCTTGCAAAAGAACTTCGAACTAAGTGTGTTAATTTGTATATTTTGGGTTTTAGTGTAGGGGCAACGATTGCATGGTTAGGCAGTAAATATGACGGATTATTTGATGGAGTAATTGGATTTTATGGGTCAAGGATTAGGGACTACTTAGAGGTTAGTCCAAAATGTGAGACCCTACTAATTTTCCCAACGAAAGAAAAATCATTTGATCCTGAAATTGTCATAACCGAATTGAATACAAAAGAGAAGATTCAAATCATTAAAGTAGAAGGTAGTCATGGTTTTACCGATCAATCAACTTCTAATTATGATCAGTATGCTACTGAATATTGTTTTCAAAAAATGTGTGATTTTATTATGAAACAAAATAATAATTTTTCCGAAACAGGAGGAATCAAATGACCGATCAAAGATGGATGTCTTTACAGTTTTTTGGGTTTTTCTTCACTTTCGGAATCTTCGTGCCTTATTGGTCTGCTTGGCTAACAACAAGTAAAGGTTTTACAGCTGATGAGGCTGGACTAATCATTGCTTTAGGATTAATAACAAGGTCAATAACAACCTTTTTTATTTTTCCATTTATAAGTAGATACCTAAATTTAGCAAGATTAAATCAAGTAGTTTCCTTAACTTCTGTTACACTATTAATTATTTTAATCCCGTTTAATAGTTTAATTGCAGTAGCTTTCATTACAGTTATATTAAGTCTAGTTTATCCAATGCCATTAGCAATGTATGAGTCTATGGCATCTATTCTTATTAGGGAAAGCAAAATAGAGTATGGAAAAAGTAGATCATATGGTTCGATTGGCTATATTATTTCTCTATCATTAACTGGAATACTCATATCTTTAAAAAGTGAAAATGTAGTTATTTACCTTTTAATTTTTGGATGTATTCTACTTTCTTTCATTACATCCATTAAAGCTCCTATACCTTTAAAAACAAAAATAGCATCAAATAAAGTGCCATTTTTTAAGTTATTTAAATCAAAAGCATTTTTAATCGTATTAGCGATCTGCGTCACCCTTCAAGCTGCACATGCTGCATATTATAGTTATGCTGTTCTTTTTTTGAAAAATATTGGGGTAAAAACAAGTTTTACAGGATTCATCTTAATCATTGCAGTAATATCAGAAATTGCTTTCTTCTATATATCAGACTCTCTATTTAAAAGACGATCTGTTCCAGTGTTATTACTGTTTAGTGTAAGTGCATCCATATTAAGATGGGTATTGATCTTTTCTTTTAATAGCATTTCAGTTTTTGTATTGTCCCAATTATTACATTCTATTACTTTTGGGCTTACTCAATTTGCCTTTGTGAAATACTTGGATGAAAACATTGAAAATAAGTACTTCCCCTTTGCTCATGGAATTTATGCAGCTCTAGGTTTAAGTTTAGGTAGCGGTATTTTAACATTAGTAAGTGGTTACCTCTACTCTATATCTCCATCTTTTGCTTTTTTAGGTATGGCATTGGTCTGTATCCCCTGTTTAGGATTGTGTTACTTTTTGAAATTAACATTAGGGGATCAAAATAACTTAACAGGAGAGATAAGTGAAAATGTTACTAGTAAAAGAAAAAGTGTATAGTACTAACAAGTCTAAAAAATTTGATGAAACGATTCATACAGAAGTAATTCAAATGAATGAAGAAAAAGTGATTAAGTTGAAATTTTTAAGTTCAAATTCTCCTAGAAATCAAGGTGTCGGATTCATATCGGAAAATGGAATATCAATCAACGATGCCCCAAAACAAAAAACAGTCATTATTTGGAGAAGTGAAATTCAATCCGAACTGATCTTAAAATGCTCTAGTGGCTTTTTAAATGTTTTTAATGTGTGGGAAGAAGAACGAATGGTGGGATTCCATGATTTTCAGTCTGGTATGAGAATCAAAAAGGAGAAAGATATCATGTTCTACAGTTGTAATGATGCTTATGCGAATGGTAATTTTACCTCTCTAGTATTCTCACTTCAAATACTATCCGATTAAAACAAGCAAAAAAGCAGAGTTGAATTTTTCAACTCTGCTTTTTACTAAAATCTTATACTTTCTTTTCCTTAATCCAATCCTTCCTTGTGTCTATTTTTGGAAAGAATAGGTAAAACTAAATTTAGATTCGATATAGTAAACTTTTGTTCAAACTAGAAAGTAGGTATTAAAACATGACTGAAGAGTTTTTTGCTAATTATGAAAAATTTGTTGTTCCACCTTTATATCAATATTCAGGTGAGAAACGAAAATTTAATCCTAAAGACTATGCATCATATTACATCTTAACTGTCTCATTATATGACTCTCTTATTTCAAATTGGAACGATGCGGCTAAATATAAAATTGACGTCCGAAACTGTATAGATCACGTATTAAATGATTTTAATGAAAAAAAAGGTGGTAAATATCATCTTCAATTACTTGAATTTGAAAGTGATAAATCCTATTTTGTCATTGCTTTGTCTATAAAAAATAAAATTGAAAAAGAAAAAATCAATGGAATTATTTCAAAGTATATTGAACAACTTGTATCAAACTCTTTTTATATTGGACAGAGCTGGTACTGGCTAATTGGTCAAAAAGGGAAAAGAGACCGAAAACTCTTCAATATATCAATAAAGGAATACATGCACTAATATTATTCGGCTTTATATTTTTCTTTTATTTAATAAAAGGATTTTATTGATATAAATTTATCTAACCAATTCCTATTCTTACTATTAAAATTATTATCCTCCGCTCTTAAATTTCCCCTTCTAAACAAGCTTTAATAAAGCTACCTAATCGTTCTTTATATAGAACGCACGAATCCTTGTATTTTAAAGATGTTCTAATCATCTGTACCGAATACTTCACAAGCTTCTTTACTATTTCCACTAAAAGAAAAATGAGCCAATCAACTAATCGGCTCATTTCTAAAACTTCTGTCAGCTCATGTAAGTTAATTTAGTCCCTTAAACCCATACTTCTCTAATATCTTTATTGACTCATCATTTTGAAGGTATTCATAGAATTTTTTAGCTTCTTTAAGTTGCTTGCTATTCTTTATTACGCCTAACGGATAAATAATTGGATCATGTGTATTTTCAGCTGCTGTTGCTACAATCTTAACTTTTGTCGATGTGAGCGCATCTGTTTTATATACAATCCCTGCGTCCACATTATTTGTTTCAACATAAGAAAGTACTTGTCTAACATCCTTACCATATACTACTTTTCCTTCAATTGCTTTCCAAACATTTAAATTTTCCAATGTTTCTTTACCATATTGTCCTGCTGGCACCGCTTCTGGCGTACCGATTGAAATTTTATCTGCTTTTGTAAGATCCTCAAAAGAGTTAATTTCTTTTTTTGTATCTTTTGGTACAACTAATACCAGTTTATTCCCAACTACATCTTTACCTTGGTTCTTATCAATTAGACCATCTTGTACTAAATTATTAAATTTGTCCTCTGCAGCCGAGAAGAAAAGATCCACTGGTGCTCCTTGCGAAATTTGTTGTTGTAATGCTCCGGATGCTCCAAAGTTAAAGTTTATTTTCACATTAGGATTTGCCTTTTCAAAGTTTGCTTTAATATCATTTAGTGCATCCTGTAAACTAGCAGCTGCTGAGATAGTTAATTCTACATTCTTTTGAACTGCTTCTTGTTTCTTGCCTACAGACTTAGTAGCTTGTTCATTTGTCGAACAACCAGATACTGCTAGTCCTAATATCATCGTTATCGATAAAAATAAAGAATAGAATCTTTTCATTATTCATCTGCCTTCCTTTTTAAAATATAACTAGTTATATCTAATTATATTTAGTTATAACTAAACAAGAAATAGAATTTTAAAATTTTCATTAAATTTACTAGGAATATGCTTTTTAAAAGGCATTGAGTTAAAATAGAAAATGGAGGGATGTAAATGACGATGGAACTTTCCTATACAATCGAAGAAGTGTCACAGTTTTTAAAAGTATCGAAATTAACCATTTATGACCTTGTCAAAAAAGGTGAATTACCTGTATTCCGTGTAGGAAGACAGATGAGAATAGCAGCAAATGACTTGGATAATTACATAAAAAACAATAAAACCAATCAGAACACCACATTGCCTGCCTCTGTTTCTGAACCTCGCAGAAGCGATCCAAAAGAATCAAATCATGTTGTTATTAGTGGCCAAGATTTAGTTTTAGATATGCTCGGTAAACAGATTGAGAAAAACTCAACTTATAAATCTTTAAGATCTTTTACTGGAAGCTTAAACAGTCTTATTTCTATGTATAATGGAGAATGTGACATCGTTAGCCTTCATCTTTTTGACGGAGATACAGGAGAGTATAATCTACCATATCTTAAAAAAATTTTAGTGGGACACCCATTTATTTTATTTAATCTGCTATCTAGGAAAGCAGGTTTATACGTTAAAAAAGGTAACCCTTTAAATCTTAACTCTTGGAAAGATTTAGAGCGCGAAGATATAAAGATTGTAAATAGAGAGAAAGGTTCGGGTGCGCGAATACTTCTCGATGAACAGCTCCGTATCAACGAAATATCTTCTAAAAAGATTAATGGATATGATCATGAAGAGAGCAATCATTTAAGCGTGGCCTCCGCCGTCTCTACTGGGGTAGCAGATGTTGGAGTCGGAATTGAAAAAGCTGCTAAAATTGTAGGAATTGATTTTATTCCACTAATCACAGAACAATATGACCTGGTTATCTTAAAAACCCCTGCAAATGAGCGACTGATCAGAATTGTCACAGAAATTTTATCTTCAAATCAGTTTCAATCAGAGGTTGATTCTTTAGGAGATTATGATACTTCTAGAACAGGGAAAATTATTTATGAGACAAATTAAAAGAAGGCTACTGAATTTGTAGCCTTCTTTTTTGCCGTATATTTGAAAAGTAAGAGTTATTCTAAAAAGACCCAATCAATTAGTATGTGGTCCTTATTTAAAACTATAAAGAGTTAAAACATACTTACATCATACATTGTATTAACAGAAGGGTTTTTATGTAAGGATTTAATTTCCTCTTCTATTTCGCGACAATTCCTTACGATTTCCTTTATATGTGAAATAATTTGTAAACATTCAAATGTATGCACCACTTTAGATTCGTCGTCACACTCAATTAGCTTTATGCCGAATTCAATTTCTAAACTAATGATTGATTCTTTCATATCAGCTTCATTAATAAAAAATTTCTGTGCTGCAATCGTAAAGGAACCACTTTCTAAAACTCCACAAAGATGACTTAATTGTTCAATTTTCATATAACTTCCTCCATACTCTAAGATGTTCCTTTTCCTGATCTAGTTTAATTATATTAAGTGTTGATGTGATTTTAATTTTGAAAAAAAGTATCAATATTGTTTTTTCTGATTAAATAATGATTTTTCACTGAATTAATCGTTTATAACTGCGTATGTAATCTCCTTCCTAAAAACCAACTGACCAAATTCAAATGATTCCAACTCAATAAATGAAAAATTCTACAATTAAAATTGATTTCCCTTTGATTTAAACTTGGGTTATTTTTGCCTTGATTTTATTGAATTTTACAGTTTGATACCGCTAATTTCAGAAGAAATCTATGTTAAATAGGCCAATATTATATTACTCAAATAGAAAAACCACCTATAAATGGTGGTTTTCTTAGGGTTTCTCTATTTTTGCAATCTTTTTAGCTATAAATATCCATTTGGGGGAATTGGGTTAAAAGCTGGTAACAATCGTTATGTTACATCTTTTGTTACTAAGAAAATTTCTTGATCTAATCAAATTAATTTATGAGTTTCTAAAATTTGACATAAAAATGATGATAGAAAACTATACAAGTATGATATTCTCTAGATGTAATAAAACGATTGGAAACTTGGGTAAATATTCTAATTTATAATATTCAAGGTTCAGGATCCCTAA
>Ga0209795_10001096_pt1 | contig 17810 bp, 15 predicted proteins | sample AgamicOrMarz_FD_187166 | JGI IMG/M metagenome (GOLD analysis project Ga0209795, IMG submission 187166) | Agave microbial communities from Guanajuato, Mexico - Or.Ma.rz (SPAdes) (version 2) | ecosystem: Host-associated > Plants > Phyllosphere > Phylloplane/Leaf | place: Guanajuato, Mexico...
CTAAGTTCCCTTGCGTTCCTTTGCTTCCTTCAGTTTTATCTTCTGGCGGGGCATCTGAGTGTGCACCTTCATTTCCTTTTGGGTACCAATAATCTTCTCCGCCACCTAGAATCACATCTACTTTACTGTTTTCAAGATACTGCTTCGCGATGTCACTTTGAGCACTACGATCTTTAACATGTGCGCCAAAAGCAGCTGGAGTTGCGTCTGTTACTTGACTTGTTGTCACAAGCCCCGTCGTCTTCCCAGCTAATTTTGCTTTTTCTAAAACTGTTTGAACTGGCTTTCCTTTCATATTTACGCCAATAGCGCCATTATAGCTTTTAACTCCTGAAGCCATGGCTGTAGCAGCTGCTGCGGAATCCGTAACAAATGAATTTCCTGAAGCTGTATGGACTCTCCCTACTGCCGGCATATCATCCATTGCTAACTTTCCATTTGCACCTACGGCGGCCAATCGGATCGCATCACGATGATCGGTACCCATACCGTCTCCAACAAAAAGAATAACATTTTTAGCTTTTTGGTTATTTACGCCTTTAGCTGCTTTAGCATCTGTTGGTGAATTTGTTCCAAATGCCAGCGCTGCTACAGTTACCGCTGATAATACTGCCGCTCCAATTGCACGTTTTTTCATTTTTTACACCCTTTACTGTTTATTATTGACATAACTTAACTGTACACGCAGTCTGTTAAATCAACTTAAATAAAAGGTTAAAGGTGTGTAAAGATATATAAACTTCCATTTACAATGCATGAAAGAGACTTTTCTTTTAGCTAATTAATGCTTGGCGGAACTTCAAGCCAGCCTTTTTTGATCATAATTTCTGTTGCTTCGCTTGCATATTGAAACGCATCTTCTCCTATCAGCATCATTTTAGCCACAATATCTCTTCGAAAACTAAATGCTGCTCCAAATGCCTGACTTCCAATACTAAAATTACTTAGTAAAATATCGCATGTCAGCATCAAACGATCCGAAAAAGCAGGCGTTTCAGAAGTCGTTATGCTTCCTGTTGAGGCAACAGAAGGTGAAATATCGTCTTGTATAATTATTTCTTCTAGACGCGTAATAATCTTTTTACTGAGCTCTTTTCCTTTCAAAAAATGCCTTTTGACTTCGGTATCTTTAGCTGTTTGAGAAAAAGCCTTCATTAATTTCATCCCGACAATGTTTGTTTCGACTCCATGATAAATCTGCGCTAGCTCCATCGTATTTAATACTCTTTTATCCGCAAATACATTTAAGCCGCTTAGATATTTTCTATCCGAAACAAACTCAACGGTAGTTGGCATTGGAATATAAGGTGGACGTGATAAAATTCCTTTTTTCAGTAAATACTGCGTACAAGAATCGTAACAATGTTGCGTAATCTTTGTTAAATCTTGATAAAATTTCACCACATCTTCTCTGTAGGCCTTGCCTAAACTTAATGTATACATCCCCATGCTAATTTCTTTGATGACACGAAGAAACATAATATCAAATCCGTTAGTAAATAGTTTTGGGGCTTGTACATTTACGTCTTGAGATGAAAGCCCCGTTGGCACTACGGCCCCTTCTTTTTCAAATATTGTTTTTATTTTTCGTATGTATATAATTAGCTGCTCACGCAAGTCTGTCATAATAGTTTTAGCATCTTCATCATCCGCATGTTCAATCATATAATCCAACAAGCAAATGATTAACGTTTTCTGCTGATATGTCATCCACAGCGTCCCAATTTCGCTTGAGGTAATACTAGGGTTGTCAGGCACTGTTACTTCCCTCCGCTTCTTCAGCTTTTTTGAGTACGTCTGCTTCTTTGAAAAGAGAGCATACTCATTGTACATTTACTTATCATTATGCTATCCAACATTCTTTTTTTTATTTAACCCTCTGACAAACAGCTTTTTGAGCAACAAAAAAACAGCTCTGATTACAGAACTGTTTTTTATGTTTAATTTGTATAGTTAAAATTCTATTTAATATGAAAAGACTCGTTTTTCATTAAATTGCTGCTACAATAAAAGTTAATTGACCAAAGAGTTTGTATTTTCCGGATTAGGTAGGGGTCAGTAAAAATTCCCTTGTTAATATTGTCCATTTTCTTTTAGCTGTTCCTCTAATGAAAGAAAGCTGTGTATCCTTATCTACTTCTCTCTCCAGCTTTTTAAATATGTCTTTATTACGGCTACGGTATACAGGTTCACTGTCAACAATTAAGCTATCCATATCAAAAATGAAAGCTAACTGATTCACTTTTACCTCTTTTTCCGTTTAAAGATTGTCACGAAAAACTTTTACTTTGTCCATAAATCTTTTTACACGGTCAACATCCACATGGTTTTCAAATTTACCGTCGTATTTAAATGTTGTACCTACAACTGCCCCATCAGCAATAGATAACTGTTCTTTGAAATTAGTGAAATTAACTCCTGTATTAGCAAGTAAAATTGTATTAGGAACAGCCTCCTTTACGCGCATTAATAACTGCACATCCGTCTTGGCCCCTGCTGTTAATCCAGATACACATAGCGCATCTGGTCGATTGTTAAATACCGTAGATGCAGCAATACTTTCAATTTCCCGCTCAGCCAAATACGCAGCAGATTCAGGAACAACATTATATAATAATTTAACGTTTTTGGCCCCAATTCGATGCTGATGTCTAATTGTTTCTCCAACGTTGGTATTCCAAGTACCAAAATCACTTGCATATACGCCTGTAAAAATTTCTCTAACAAATTTAGCACCAGTAGCAGCCGCTAAATCCAAAGATTTCTTAGCATCCCACAATACATTTACTCCAAAGGGCACTTTAATTTCCGACATCAATTCACCTATAATTCGGGCCATCGCAGCTACAGTTTCCGTTTTAACATCCGTTAAATACGGCATGCTAAATTCATTCGAAAACATAATAGCATCTACTTCGCCTTCTTGAAGAGCATGCAAATCCTTTCTTGCCATTTCTACTACATAATCCATACCTTTTTCACTATTAAAATATGGATCTCCAGGCAGCGGTAACAAGTGACACATAGCAATAATAGCTTTTTCTGTTCCAAGTATTTCTTTTAACCAGGTCATATACATTGCCTCCTTATTCTACAAATACTATATATCAAGTCAACTAGTAAACCTCCTTCTAAAATAATCAGAAGGAGGAAATTTTTAAATAAAAACATCAAATAATAGAACGCCTCCAAAAGCAATAAACGAAAGCAGTGTTTCTAGTACCGTCCATGTTTTAAACGTCTCTTTTACTGTTAGACCTAGATATTCTTTTACTAGCCAAAAGCCTGCGTCATTTACATGAGAGAACATTAGTGATCCTGCTCCTGTCGCAATAACCAGCAGTTCCAGATTGACTCCAGACATATGCACAATGATTGGTGAAACAATGCCGGCAGCTGTTGTTAATGCAACGGTTGCCGATCCGGTAGCAATACGAATTAATCCTGCTACCATAAATGCTAAGACAATAGGAGAAAGCGATAATTGCTCAGACATTTGAGCAATTGATGTACCTACACCGCTATCAATTAAAATTTGTTTAAATCCCCCTCCAGCTCCAATAATTAAAATAATAGATCCAACCGGAAGCAATGATTCTTCCACTAATCTTTTAATCATATCTTTCTTCATTCCCTGACGCATGCCCAAAAGATAAAATGCGGCAAAGCAAGAAATTAAAAGTGCGATGACAGGGCTGCCGATAAATACAAAAAATTTAGTTAAAAAGCTAGAAAGCGGTATATACGGAGCTATAACAGATAACACCATTAATAACACAGGTAATAAGATAATGAAAAATGAAATACCTGTGTTAGGTAATTTTTCAGATGAAGTGCTGACACGAATTAATTCAGGTTCCCCTTCAGGAATCACACGTTTATGCACCCATTTTGCGAATACAGGACCTGCTACTATTGCTGCTGGAAGAGCGATAACCAATGAATAGAGCAAAACTCTTCCTAAGTCTGCATTATATATTCCAATAGCTGTCATCGCTCCCGGGTGGGGGGGCACCAGACCGTGTACAATCGATAGTCCTGCAATTACAGGCAGTGCAATTAGTAGAATATTCTGTCTCGTTGTTTTATGAATAGAAATTACTAACGGCAGTAAAATAACAATTCCGACTTCAAAAAAAACCGGAATGCCTATTATAAAACCAGCAAAGAGCATCGCCCACGGCAACTTTTTAATTCCAAAAAACCTAATAAAAAACTCCGCGACCTGCATACCAGCACCTGAGTCTGACATCATTTTTCCTAAAATCGTGCCAAGCGCCAAGATTCCAACAAGGTGACCTAAAACACTGCCGACTCCTGTTTCATAAGCTCCCACAATTTTGTCCATTGAAAGCCCTGACATAATAGCCAGAAATAAACTGGCAACGGTTAAGCTGATAAAAGCGTGCCACTTCCACCAAGAGACTCCTAATACAACAATAACAATTGCTAGGCATGTCACAAGCAATAGATACATATCCATACTAAATTCCTCTTTTCCCCCATTTAGTAAACGCTCTCATTTTTCAGGCGAAAAGAATATGCATTCTTCTCGCACTTCTTAAATATCGTAATTCACAATGTATTGCTGCATCTCTGTATTATAATAGCCCTCACTGTATTCAATGATATTTCCTTCTTCATCATATGAATACCTTGATCTCTTTAATAGCGCTTCTCCGGCCTGCACATTCAGTCTTTCGCCTACATAAGAATCAGCTTTTGCAACAGCAAACTGATCTCGAAATTTCTCCAATGTAATATCTTGTTCTTCAATCAAATCGTATAACGACTGTGCATTTAAGTGTGTTAATTCTATCCCTTCCATATGTTGCATGGTTAAATAATGCGTGTAATGAATATAAGGTTCATTATCTAAATAATAAAGACGCTCTATTCGAATGCATTGCTTACCAAACAGCGTATATAAAGTTGTTTCTGGTGCATTTTCAATTGTCTCCGCCCCAAGCAACTTTTTCTGAATGATATGCCCTTTTTCCACCAACACTTCGGTAAAGCGTTTTCCTTTTGAGAGCCTTGAAATGGATGTATTTCGAATAACTTTTGTTCCTTTACCGCTTTTTGTTTCTAAATATCCATCTTTCACAAGTTCTTTGATAGCATTTCGAACCGTAATTTTACTTACCTGAAATTCCTCTTCCAGCTGCGGTTCAGAAGGAATATTTGTTTGAATGGGATACACGCCATGCAAAATTCGATCTTTTAAGATATTTTTTATTTGTAAATACAGTGGTCCTTTTTTTCGAGATACGTTCACTATTACATCCTCTACCTTTCTACATCGCCTACTGATTCTGTCATCGCTTTTTGTATATCGTACTGGGATGACATAGGAGTATCGCCTACGATTGTATGAGCAAGCATTCCCGCTGTTACAGCGAATGCCACAGTCTTTTCTGCTGAAAAGCTCTCTAACTCGCCATATAAAATGCCGCTTGTATAGGCATCTCCTGCGCCTATTCTATCATAGACAGAAAAAGTAATCGTATCAGAAAATGTAAATGTATGATTTTTATATATAAAACCGCATAAAGAGTGCTTATTGTTCTTATTAATAGATCGGTGCGTACCAGCTACGACAGAAAGACCGTACTTCTTTGCTACCTTTGGAATTAGTTTCACCAGCTGCTCTCTTCTGCTTATTTCTTCTGTTTCCATCTTAAGAATGTGCATAGCATCTTGTTCATTCATCATTACGATATCTGCAAGATACAGCATATCTTCATAATGAGGTTTTGCGCTTTCATATCCTTCATCTCCCCATAGAGACGGACGGTAGTTACAGTCAAATACGACCATACCACCGCGTTCTTTTACCGCTTTGGCAAATGATTTCATATAGGATCGGACGGAATCATTCATTGCTAGAGAGATTCCACAAAAATGCACCACATCTACTTTCTCCGCAATATTCTCAAAATCATATATGCCTTCAGGAGCTCTGTTGAAGCTGCTTTCTGAACGGTTGGTATATGTAACTCGGCTAGATCGGGATCCAAATCCATTTTCTAAAAAATACATACCGACATGTTTTCCGCTGCGTTTAATAAATGACTGCGAAATACCTAACTTTTTAAGATAAGATACAGCCGCATCTCCCACAGCGTTATCCGGTAAAGCAGTGATCAAATATCCCGTATATCCGAAGTTCGCCAAACCCGCCGCTACATTTACCCCTGTACCAGAAAACGAATAGCTTAATGTATGAGCTTGAGAAAGTAATTCATATCCTGGTACTTGTAAACGCATCATTACCTCTCCAAATGCTGCAAAATTCTTAGCCATGCTGATCAACTAACTTTTTCATCTTTTCGAGGAGCTCACGTACATCATTTACTTTTGTCTTTCCTGTTTTCTGATCAATGATTGACGAATAAACATGCGGAATAATTTTTGGGACGTCCGCTTCCAAAGCAATACGCAAAATTGTTTCAAAGTTTTCTTTATCAATTCCTCCAGTTGGCTCTAAAGCGAATCCTTCTTCCCCGCAAGCGTGTGCCACAGCTCGGAATTCCTCTTCATAGCTTAACCCTTTCATAGGAAAATACTTGAGCGCGTTTCCTCCCATGTCACGTACTAGGGCAATAGCTGTTTTGACCGGTACAATAGCTTGTTCATCATGCGCTGCACTAACTGGGCCAGTCGAAATATTTACGTAGCCGACTTTGCCGGTTGGGGATACTAAACTATTAATCCAGCTATCCTTTTCACCTAGATTAGCACGCGTTGCTCCAACAGCAGGAAATACTTGATTAATATGACTGCCAGCATAACTCTTTGAAATTGCTGCTACTACAGCTGCTTGACGATTGTCTCCAGCGCCTAAACCAATTGATACTGCTTCATCAATTTCCTTTCCGTATTCTTTCATTGCTTTTACTGCTTCTTCGACAGTAGAATAATCCTTGGATAACACGCCTACTAATACATGCCCTTCTGCAGCCTCAAATACTTCTTTGGCATTCTCGACACTGTTTGCTAATACGTTTAATGCTGCACGCTCTTTATAAAAACGTTTTGTAATGTTTGACATGTCAGTTTCCTCCTACAATTTCGCGTATTCTAGACTCAATTACATGTATATCATCGCCCTTTAAAGGTCTTGGGTCGATGTCAAAATATCCTTGTCTTATCCCGTAATCACGTGTATAAATAGCAATTTCACCTTCACCCAACTCTTTTACAACTTCTTCTGCAGTTATATTAGCCTGTTCTGGAATGATTTGAATTCTAGCACGGAATATAGCTCGGCCTGCCTCATCTTGAACAATTGTTACGTTAACGCCTTCTATGTCTTTTAATGACAGTAGCGCTTGTAAACTCTCTTTTTCTTTTGCACTTTTATCTTTCTTTTCTCCATACTCATCAAGTGCTTGAAGTAACCCAAATATTGTTTCCTTTCCTACTTTCATACTTCTTCCAATACAATGTAGTTGAACTTTCAGCCATTCGATATATTTACGTTTACCTCCAACAATTCCAGAAGTTGGTCCTTCAATTGCTTTTGAGCCACTGTAGATTGCAAGGTCTGAGTACTTTACATATTTTTGAAGGTTTTCTTCTGCGGCAGCATCCACAATTAACGGAACATTGTTTTTCTGTGCAATTTCCCACGTTTCTTCCACAGAGATCATATTTTTTTGAACTGTATGATGAGATTTCACATAAAGAATGGCGGCTGTGTTTTCAGAAATCGCTTCTTCAATATGAGTTGCTCTTCCTTCATTAGCGTAGCCAACTTCAATAAGCTTTCCTCCACCTAAATAAACCATTGTTTCAACTGGTGCCCCGTATTGTACGTTATGACCTTTCAGAATAATAATTTCTCTTTTAGGAATTTCTTCTTGATGAAGACGCTCGCTCTTGCGGCGATTTCCCTGTGTAACAAGAGCAGCTACAGAGAGAGCAATTCCACTTGAAGCTGAGTTAACAACCACACCTGCTTCTGCTCCTAAGATCTCAGCAATATAATCGCCTGCTTTATCAACTAAATCAGCGATTTCAACGTAATTTTGTCCTCCTTTTTTCATTGCATCCATTACTGTATCAGTCGGTGCTGATACACCTAAAATACTCATTCGACCGCTCGCGTTAATTACTCGTTTCAAGCCATATTTAGCATTCAATGAACGTTCCATTTACAACTACTCCTTTTGCTTTAATTATTTGCTTACCTTCTCTCTTCTCTCCTTCGGAATCAACAAACAGAACAGGCTTGTCTTCTATAGTAAAAAGAGTTAAATTGGCACGGTCTCCAACTTGTATCCTTCCTAGCTCGGGTCTATTAAGCCACTTTGCCGCATTAACAGTAACGCCATTTACTACTTCTTCAAGGCTGTATCCTAAATAAAGAAATTTAGATAATACATGAGCTAAGCTGTATACAGGCCCATTTAGTCGATTCTTCCGATAAATATCTGTGCTAATTGTATTGAATTTAACATTATGTTTTTTGGCAGCTTCTGCTACTTGAAACGAAAAGCTTGCATTTCCGTGCCCTACATCTAAATGAACACCTCGTTGGATGGCCTCCATTAGGAGTGGAAGCGGCTTTCCTTCATCATCAAATAGATTATTGGCTTTTCCATTCAAATAGTGAGTAATAATGTCTCCTTTTTCTAGAATCGAAACAACTTCCTCAATAGCAGGAGGACCAGACCCGATATGAACCATTAATGGAAGTGAAATTTTACTAGACATTTTTCGAGCAAAATATAAAGGCTCAATACCGCTTTTACCTACTACACTTTTGCTTATACGGGCTTTTAAACCTACAATATTGTTTCTATATGCCTTCATGGCTTCAAAAATCTTTTCCGCTTTTAGCCATTCCATATTTGAAAGCTCATCTGTGCGTTTTAAACCAATATGTGAAATGTTTAAAAACGCTAACAAATTAGTTTTTGCTGCATATTGGCTTTGAATTAAATCTGCTATTTGATCAGCACCGCAGCTTCCTGCATCCACTAGTGTTGTTACTCCTTGCTTCACTCCTATCTCGTCTATCTCATCTCCATATGGTTCGAAATCTGGAAACGCATGAACATGTAAATCAATCCATCCGCTGGATATGTAGGTTCCTGAGTAATCATAAACAAGCGGTGCTTTTCCTTCACCAGCTTTTGCTATCTCAGAGATTTTTCCATTTTCTATAACAATATCAAACTCTTTTTCAGTGACCGATTTGACATTCCTTAATAGAAACCGATTCTTCATTTCGTTCACTCCTCTTATGGTGGCGCTTACACTAATATTAATTATTTTTCTGCTTTTACAAATGTAGAATAACATAAAGAAATAAATAAGTAAATATAACGTTATAATGTTTTGGTTTAAAAAAGATAAAAAGCGACCAATAGCCGCTGGTTTTTATCTTTTCTTGAATATATATGTCACTTTTGTTAATTCTTCCGATATGCTCCATAGCCTTTCCGCTACGTGCGCTTTAAATAAAACATCTCCCATCCTATCTTTTACAGGATATCCTTTTTTAGCATCTTTTCCGTCTGGCCCAATATATGTACCGCCTTCTATTGATTCAGTGGCTGCATAAAGAGTAGGCAGCGCGCCCATTTCTGCAGATTGACTAAATAGCTTGACTAAAAATTTCAACAAGCCGTTTGGTTCTTTACCTGAACCCCGTGATAATAGGTTTGTATTTGAAATACCTGGATGTACAGCAGCACTAATTGTCGTTGATCCGGCTGCTTCTAAGCGGTTTTGCAGTTCTTTAGCAAACAATAGGTTGGCGAGTTTACTTTGCCTATAGAACTTCATTGGACTGTAGCCTTTTTCCCCGTCTAGATTATCAAAATAGATTTCTCCAGAATTAGCAGCTATACTGCTTACCGTTACGACTCTTGAATGTGGAGTTGCCATTAGTAAAGGAAGCAGCAAACCCGTAAGCGCAAAATGCCCTAAATGATTACAGCCAAACTGCAGTTCAAATCCGTCTTTCGTTTTGCTGTGAGGCGGAACCATCACGCCTGCATTATTAATGAGAAGATCCAAAGACGAGTATTGTTGAAGAAATTGATTGGCAAAGTGCCGAATAGAGCTCAAGTCACTGAGATCTAATGTCATAATAGTCACTTTAGCATTTCCGTTATCAGCTTTAATTCTCTTCTTAGCTTCTTTCCCTTTTTCTTCATTACGCACAGCAAGAATGATTTCTGCTCCGCGAGCTGCTAGAGCCCTTGCTGCTTCAAACCCAATCCCGCTGTTTCCTCCCGTTATAAGGGCTGTTTTTCCCGTCACATCGGGCATTCGTTCAGCTGTCCATTTTGTTATCATATAAGTTCTCCCTTTCAGCTATAGCTGTTTTTCTAGAATTTACGCGTCTCAGTCACACTAAATTAACGTTTTTTAAAAATTAAGGTATGTATAAAGTATAATGTCTTCAAAACAAAAGGGACAAGCTTCTTCAAAGCTTGTCCCTTTTGTATGTTTATGTGGTTCGCGGGGAATCGTAGCGTCCAAACCAGTCGTATCGGTTTGTGGAGATCCATTTGTATAGCGGACTAAACGCTTTTTTCATCAATGGTAAATGCAGAAGCACACCTATTGGGAATGTAAGAGGCAAAACAGCTAAAAGCCGTCTGACCGTTTCAAATCCTGCTAGAACTTCCCCTTTTTTGGTCACCATATGAATTTGATCATATAAGTCTCTTCCCTCTTCTTTTAAATAACTATACTCCGTTCGTTCAATGTATTGAACTGGAATCCACTGGATTTGCTTGGTCCAGTCCAGCGCTTTAATTATTTTTTTTACGTTGTAACATAAAGGACATTCCGCATCAAAAAATACTTTGTGCTTCATTGTTTCCACCTTTCTTTCTTTGTTTCTTTTTCCTTAGTTTATAAATACCCTTTTCTCCTTTTTAATAATCACCGTTAGGAGGCACTTCTTATGCAGCCTGGCTTTAAAGCAAACATTTTTTGTGGGGTTTCTTTTGTGAAGCCGCGAAAGAAGACAGGATTTTTTTATAAAATATCACTTTTTTGGTTTAAAGCGCTAAAAACATGTTAGAATAGATTTCATATTGATTTGAAGCACTAGGTGCACACATTTAGTCACATACTAAAAAAGACTAAATAAATTTAATGATAAAAGGTAAAGGTAATGTCTTCATAAACTTATCATGGAAGTAGATTTATAAATAACGAAGAAAAAAGGAAGAACGGGTGATTACTTTTATCCAGTTCATATAAGCTTTTTTACGTAAGGATGTGTAAATGATGAAAAATAAGTACATGCTGTCAGCTTCAGGTATGTATATTAACTACTTTCTACTTGGCATGGTCAATATCATGCTTGCATCAAATATGTCATTTTTGACAAAACAATTAAATACCGACGGTGCTGGAATCAGCTATATCATTTCTGCTATCGGAATTGGAAAATTGCTTTCATATTCTGTATCAGGCATCTTGTCTGATAAATTCGGACGAAAGCCTTTGATTATTGTTTCATCTCTGACGATGGCTATTTTTTTAATTGGCATTCCATTATCGCCAAATTATCAAACAGCCTTTATCTTTGCTATTATCGCTGGTATTGCAAACTCTGCTATGGATGCTGGAACGTATCCTGCTTTGATTGAAGTCTTTCCTAAATCTTCAGGTTCAGCCAGTGTTCTTGTAAAAGCATTTATTTCAGCAGGAGCAGCGCTTCTGCCGTTTATGATTGCCTTTTTTGCAGATCATGATTTTTTTTATGGGTATGCTTTTTTTCTTCCTGCTCTTATTTATTTACTAAATATGATCTTTATGTTCAAACTGCCTTTTCCCAATCATAAACGCGAACAGAGTACAGTTCAACAGCAAAATACAGGAGAGAATAAATTTATCTCTGCTCCTAAAATGAAACAAGAAGGAATTGCTCTTATTGTGATTGGATTTACTTCTACAGCGCTTTTTACGGTGGCTCAAATTTGGCTCCCTACTTATGGTCAACAAGTATTAGGTATGGCTGAAAGCAGCTCCGTCCGCCTTTTAAGCTACTACAGCATCGGAGCTTTAATCTCTGTTTTAGTATTAGCTGTATTATTAAGCAAAGTGCTTCGTCCTGTAACGGTTATTCTCGTTTACCCGATGATTACCCTTATAGCCGTACTTACGCTTCTTTTTGTTAAAGTACCTGCTATTGCAATTGCAGCTGCTTTTTTCATGGGATTTTCTACGGCTGGGGTCTTTCAATTAGCGATTACTGTTATGACCGAGCTTTTCTGGAACAAAAAAGGAACGGTTACTGGAATTGTAGCGACAGCTGCTGGATTAGCTGCTATTTTATTGCCTTTAGCAACAGGGCTCATGTCTAAAACGGGACATATTTCAATTATCTTTATTTTTGATGCGATGCTTTCAGTAGTAGGTATGGCAGCGGCAGCTTTTGTTAATTACCGCTACCGCAAAATTTTAAATAAAAATCGCAGCGAACAAATTCAAGAAACAGCATCATAAAAAAAGAGGCTGGACATACCGAAATGAATCTCCCCCAAAGACGAACAATCTGGATACATGATCTGGACTGCTTGCTCGACCGCTGTTGCTTTCCGTGCAAGGCTTCACTTTCCGCGGGCGGCCGATGAGCCTCCTCGTCGCTTGCGCTCCTGCGGAGTCTCATCTGTTCCGCTGTTTCCGCAGGAGTCTTCGCCTTGCCCTCCAACCAACAGCTAAAAGCACCTGCGTTCATCATGATTAAAAAAAAACACGAACTATTTATCCATTTTTGATAGATAGTTCGTGTTTTAATTTAATGAAACTACTTTTTTTTCACCCTCTTCTTAACTTTTCTTTTCAACTCATTTCCTCAGCTGATTTTTGCTTCATAAACAGGAACATCACACCTGAAATAACCGCGAAAACAGCTAAAATGTAAAAAGTAGAAGGCAGCGGAATCACGCTGACTAGCGACCCCATAGCTAAGCTGCTGACAACTGCTGAAGTTTGTATAGCCGTCATATATGCCGTTGTGGCTAGTCCAATTTGACGCGGAGCCAGTGACTGAGCATACACCATTCCCACTCCCATTGTAGCGGACAGAATAAAAGCATAAAATACTTGAAGCACAATTAACCCACTCAGCGGTAAATGAAGACTCGTTAAAATAAAATAAAGCACTTGGCAAGCAATTCCAATGATAAAGAATCGTTTAACTCCGATCTTATCAGAAAAATAGCCCCCTAACGGCATAAATACTAGCTCAAAAACAGATGTAACGGTAAAGAGAATCCCTACAGTCGAAACGGATTGTTTTAACGTATCCGTTATGTAGAGCGGCAAATACATAGAACGCCCGGAATCACCCGCAAAAATGAAAAGAGCTGCTACGAATACAGCTATTAATACAGAAGGTATACCGGCTGGCGCTTTTGAAGATGCATGAGCTGAAGTTTGAGGCATACTGTCTTCTTTAAGCGCAAAAAGAACCCACCCTAAAGTTGCTAGCGATAACAACCCTGATAATAAAAATAAAAGAGTATACCCTCCGTGGTCAATAATTAAAGCGCCAAGCATAGGTCCAAAAATATAGCCTTGTGAAAAAGCCATTCGCACGGTACCAGTAATCGTACCTGCCTGCAATTTGCTTTCTTGCTTTTTAACAATAAAATCATTCAGCAGGGCAAAGAAAAAAGAAAACGCATTAAACCCTCCTATAGCAAGTAAAATGAGTGCTATTGTATAAGAATGCGTAAACGCTAACGGCACTCTTGAAATGGTTCCAATCAGTAACGCCCAAATAATAAATGGCTTTCGTTTCCCCCATTTGTCTGATAACGAAGCTAAATAAAACGATACGATTAAACCAATAATGCTCATTGGCACAAATAAAAATCCTGCTTGAAAAGAAGTGGCATGCAATGTATTTGTTGCCCAAACCGTTAAATAAGGCATAAAGCCGCCAACAGATAATCCAATAATAAATAATGAAATAAAAATCGTTCGAAAATCCCGGTCTGTAAATACAATCTTTATGCCTGATACAAACGAATTTTCTGTTTTCGACATAAACTCATTTCAACCCTTTCTATCCAGCTGTCAAACGTTCCATTTCCGCAAAAAAATGCACCTTTCTTCAAGAAAAATTAGAAGAAAGGTGTGTAAATGAAGGTTATTTTCCAATTTGTACAGCAATTTTTTCTTTTTGTTCTTCTTTGCTGATAAGTTCTTTGAATTTGGTCAAAAGAGGTGCTTTTAATTCTTCATCTTTTAATGCAAAAGCAAGAGTCGTAAAAATAAAATCTAATTTTTCTCCTGCATCATAACGTTCGCCCTCGAATTCGTAAGCATAAATAGAACGGTCTATATTCATACGCTGAATAGCATCTGTTAGCTGAATTTCCCCGCCTTTTCCAGCTTCCTGCGTTTCAAGATAATCAAAAATGTCAGGTGTAAATACATAGCGTCCAATAATTCCTAAATTAGACGGAGCTTCTTCGACTGATGGTTTTTCTACAAAACCATTCACTTCGTATAACCGGTTTTTATTTGCTTTTGGATCTATAATCCCGTAACGGTGAACGGATTCTTCCTCTACGCGCTGTACGCCGATAACCGATGATCCCGTTTGGTTATACTGGTCAATCAGCTGTTTTAAACAAGGCTGATCTGGGTCTGTTAAATCATCTCCAAGTAAAACTGCAAACGGTTCGTTTCCAATAAACTGTCGAGCACAGCCAATTGCATGGCCAAGGCCCTTCATTTCTTTTTGACGAACGTAATGAATATTCGCTAGTTCAGAGATATGCTCCATTTCTTCTAATAGTTCAGTTTTTCCCTTTTGATGAAGCAAGTGCTCCAGTTGAATATTGTGATCAAAATGATTTTCAATTGCTTGTTTCCCGTTTCCTGTAACAATTAAAATATCTTCGATTCCTGATTTTAAGGCTTCTTCTACAATAAATTGAATTACGGGCTTATTTACAATTGGAAGCATTTCTTTTGGGATAGATTTTGTAACGGGTAAAAAACGAGTACCTAACCCTGCTGCTGGTATAACTGCTTTTTTTATAGTCTGCATATTATATTTACTCCTCTCTGTTAGTTATCTAGCTGCCTTACATCTATTACGCTTTGACAGGCACCACATTGAAAATTTCTTTCACTCCTTGCTTGTATCCTCCCGCTGAGCGAAGTGATTCTCCAATTTGTTGTGCATGCTGTTTATATGTGTGAGTAGTTAAAACGTCGTTAACTGTCTTTTTGATTAGCTCAGCAGATACATTATTTTTATCTAATTTTACACCTGCTCCTAACTCCTGCACGCGATCGCCAACCATAAATTGATCCACTGCCATTGGAATAACGACAAGGGGCGTATCGTAGTATAAACCTTCACTGCTGCTGTTCATTCCGCCGTGAGTAATGAATAAATCCGCACGTTTTAAAATTTCTAGCTGCGGTACGTATTGTTTCACAACGAAGTTTTCTGGAATGTGTGCTAATTCTTCAGGTTTTGTATTTTTACCAATAGATAAAATAACTTTACCCTCAAAATCTTTTAATGCTTCTACACATAAGTTATAGATTTCTAGCTGCTGATTAAAAATAGTTCCCATAGAAACAAAAATAATTTTTTCATTTTCATTTTGTAAGTAAGAAGGATCTTCAATGTCTAATCGTTTAACAATTGAAGGACCAATAAACTTGTACTCACTCGTAAATTCAGATACGTTTGGCTGAAAGAATTCTGACGTAAATACTAGCGTAATATCCCCTGGATTCGACATAATGTCAATGGAATCTTTTAACTGAGTATTATATTGGTTGTTGAACTTATTTAATGATTTTTCGAATTGAGGATAAAAGGAAGATTGGTCAGGTTCTGTTTGACCACTTGGCATCATACAAGTTGCTAACTCCTTATTTAACGCAAATGTTGTACAAAGAGAAACCTTCGGAAGCTGAAGAAGGTCGGCCACAGCGGAACCTGCTAAAAGGTGATAATCATAAAGTACATAATCATATGTTTCATGTTTCGTTTCACTCATAATTTTAGTAATAATATTTTCAGATTCATTTAAAAACAAATTCATTATTTCATAGCGGTCATAAGACTCCTCTTTGGTCATCCGGTTGCTCATATCAAGACTTGGACGAAAATCTTCGTATTCACGAAATTCCGCGCCTGATTTTCGAATTTTTTCAGCATAGTCTTCAATGCCGTAATAGACGACCTTTTCCCCTTGAGCCATCAATTCTTTTACAATTCCTAAAGAAGGGTTCACATGCCCTTCACCTGGAAAGCCTATTACTAATACATTTCCCATAACATTCATTCCTTTCACTTAGTTAATAATTAAATTACTTAATTGTTCATTTAGTAAATTTATTGTATAGAAACTGAATTTACTATAAATTATCTTTATCGTAAAGTCATTAAGCGTTTTCAACTAAAAAAAGGTTAAATAGGCTCATTTTGGAATATAGTTATAAATTAACTCAAGAAAAACAAATATTGTAAAATTTATCTCGTTTGTAAATAGATGTATGTGATTCATTATGATGCAAATAAAAAACACACCTCACTAAATCAAGCAAGAGGTGTGTTTTTTATTTAAAAGTTGTATAACTCCCATATATCTGAGGTTTCTGAACCAATATACCAAGCTGCCGCCCCACCTAAATGATAGTCATTAATTAATTTAACCCGGCGCTGCATAGATGCTTTGTCTTCGAGCCATATTTGATGCTTCGTACCATTTTCCGTGTATTCTACATAGTACTGTGAGGCTTGGCTATCCCATTTTTTAGCTAACTTTTTAGAAGAGATAACAGCTTCGGCTTCTTTCATCGTTAAGTCTTTTGTGACAACTTTTTTGGTCGATAGGTCCGTTTTCCATTCTCGCGTATAAAAAGGAACTCCCAGAAGGATTTTGTGTGCAGGTACATCTTTCATAAGAAGTTGTGTGCCTTCTTTCACCCAAGGCAGTGAAGCAACAGATCCTGGAACCTGACTTCCTCCCCAGTGTTCTTCATATCCCATCATAATGACATAGTCTGCCACTTGACCAATCTGTTTCCTATCAAAGCTTCCCGACCAAAAAGGATCATTATTTTCTCTTGTTACGTCTACTGAAATAGTCATACCATGAGGTTTTAACGCTGCTTTTAATTCTTTAATAAATAAAACAAAATCTTGTTTGTTTTTGATATTAATGTTTTCAAAGTCAACATTGATCCCATCGCTGTTTGTTTTTACTAACGAACTTTCTATTGATGATACAAGCTTTTTCCGCTTTGCTTTATTGCTTAGCACATCACTTGTAAGTACATCATCAAAATTGTTACCAATAAGCGGCCAGACTTTTTTGCCGTTTTTATGAGCCGTTTGAACATATGATTCATTTATAGAAGATGAAACAACTTTGTCATTCGACGTTAGCGTAAACCAACGAGGTGAAACAACGTCTAAATTCTTTTGCTTCATCGATTCTGTATAGCCTGCTGTTTTTTCATTAAAGCTCCAACCCATAACTACAGGCTGATGCTTCTTTTGCACTAAATCAGATTTTTTGATCCAGCCCTTTTTCCCTTCCAAAAGCTGTACTTGTACATAGTAATCAGGAATAATAAGCGTTTGTCCGGGCTTAATATTTGTTGAGGATAGCTGATTTAACTTTGTTAATTCATTTGCTTTTACACCGTACTTTACGGAGACTTTCCAAAGCGTATCTCCTGATACTACTTTATGTAACAAGCCTTTTGGTGGTATTTTCAGCGTTTGCCCTGGAATCAGCTCCGTCTTTTTTAGCTGATTTTGTTTTATTAGATCACTGACTGTTACA
>Ga0209795_10001097_pt1:0-7500 | contig 17801 bp, 12 predicted proteins | sample AgamicOrMarz_FD_187166 | JGI IMG/M metagenome (GOLD analysis project Ga0209795, IMG submission 187166) | Agave microbial communities from Guanajuato, Mexico - Or.Ma.rz (SPAdes) (version 2) | ecosystem: Host-associated > Plants > Phyllosphere > Phylloplane/Leaf | place: Guanajuato, Mexico...
GAATTCCTCAAATCATTGAACGACGAAGGAAGATATGAAGGTAGCGCTATTTGTTTACATCCGTTTTCAAGCAGTGTTCGATCGATTACGACGTATTAATCAAAATATTAGAAATATTGGTATTCTCTTTGAAAGGAGAGGAGCGAAAAGCCACTCTTCCTAACTTAGGGAGAGGAGCGAAGCTGAGGTACACCAAGAAAATACAGGAGCGCGCCCTCACCAATCTAAAAATAGAGAAGCAGAGGTTGGCTTTTAGGGTTTCACTAACTAGCGCCATTGTTAAGGATAGTCCGAAGCTTTTAGCGCCTTAAGAAAGCTTGGTGCCAGCGGCGAATAAATGGGTCGCAACGGTTTCATATGCATGAATGTGAATCAAGAGAAGAGAGTTACTTTACCGGTTTCCGTCACTAGCCATTGGTCTACGATGAGCTCTTTACTTGAACTACTTAGGAAAGACTACCCTTTAATGTATAAGGGTTGTAGACCAGGGGACGGAATCCAATCTTCGCAGAGTTAACACTCCTCCATCGAATGAGATAAAGCTCAATGGCAATCACAACTAGATCTGGGACCCCTTCTCCCTCGGGCTAAAGCCCTGATATATATCCGATCTTATGGTGTGCTAAAGAGTGGGCCTAGTATCCCAGGGATTGATTAAACAGGTAAAGGTAAACGCTTACGCCCCTCGACTTGTGCTGGTATTAGGCTACTGAAGTTTGTATGATTGATGGAAGACCTTCTTATCATTTCTGTTATGGCTTTCTTGTTGATCATACTCATACACATACAATAAGAGAGAATCCACTCCTTCCCTTCCTCTTTGACTTACTGAATAGCTTCTCTCGATGTTCATTGGCCTGTTGCGCCTGTAGCTGTGAACTCAACTGTCTGGTTGGTCTGTCTTTTGCCAAGTGTTGTTCTTTTCCACAGTGGGTCAGTTCATTTCTGTTATTATACGATTCGAACTCCGTCTGGCATCTGCTCTTCTTCTTGGTCCCAGACCTTGATCCCTTCTTCAACTCCATCCCTGTAAGCTGAAGGAAGGACGGGACTAATTGAACTCAGTCTGACTTGCTTTTTCCCTGGGATTGGATGTCTTTTGCCAAGTGAATTAGAGAGGCGGATCTTCTTTGTACGCTATTTGCCGATCTTTCTTTTCGTGCGGGTGCCACGGAATGGGCGAACATCACCAGAGAGCAGGGCCAGATCTTGATGTAGATAGGAGTTCTCAAGCTGAGGGGAGAAGGAAGCTGACAATTCTGTTGGTGTGAAGTGAGCTCTAAGCCTATCACTATCAGCTCTTGGCTTATTCTAAGCTGTTACATTCATATGTAATAGTTATAATTAGTTGTCCTTTCTTTATTCTATGTGAGTTCCTTTTTTTTTCTCTTCTTTCTTGTTATCTAGTAAAAAGAAAACGTAGTAAAATAGTATGCTTTAATAAGTTCAGAAAGCTAGTCTTCTTATTGATGGAAGAAAATTCCTAAGCTAATAACAGCTCCATCTCTGCATCCCTATTCCGAGCAGCGGATTTGTCGCGCACTTTCTTTGAGCTCCGCAGCAATAGATCCTACTCCCTAAGAAGAGTCATTAAGAAAAAGGGAATATTTAAATATCTTCATGCTGATTGCTCGGGTACTTTCAAGGCTCACACAACAACTTCAGTCCGAGCAGGCTTGAATACAGAAAGAGATTCGTACTGTTTGCGCTTACTTACCCATTTGCTTATTAACAAACACAGCCAGGTTCGCTTACCCCTTTTTGCCTACCAATGATAGAGGAAGGCTTACCTCAGACCCGAACCCCCTATTCTTGCTGTAACTTGAAGAGACTGACTTGCGCCCATAAGTAAACGACTTTGATAAATATCTGGGGAGGCGGAGATATTGAATACTGGAATCGTAATCGTAAAAAGATAATCAAAACCGAAGCTAGCCGTCATATATTAGGCGCTGTCTAAGAGCTCTATGCTATCTATGGTCAGTGCTGCTTTCAAGTTTGAACCAAGTCTTGGATTCGGAAGAGAAGTGGGCGTAGAGGAGTTTTATCTGGTTAACTTCTTTAGGAGTGCCGGCTCCAGGCTCAGAAGTAGCGGGCGAAAGACAAAAGGCATAGTTGAAACTATTGCTCTTACCTGATTTATTCAGAAAATATTACTTCTGGGCTTAGCTCTGCAGATGTTTTCAGGAATAAGAGAAGACGGTCCTAGTCGTTGAGGGATGTCCGCTCTTGCCGCTGCACAAGTAACTGCTGTTGTCTCCGTGTCCGCCGTTCTCTTATCCGCTTGAATAAGCTCACTCTTGGTTAGCTATTATGAACAAGGAGTGAAGAATGGCTAAGGCCAATCATTCCTTTAGTTCCATTCGTTCGCTTTAAAGCACGAGCTTCGAGAAAGAGATAGATTTTCGATGAAGTACTCATCGTCAATCTCGATTCAACTACAAGCTTGCTATTCACTCGATTGAAAGTCGGATCTTGCCTTCACTCCCATGATAGCATGCCTCACCTCAGAGCTTCACAAGAGCAATCACAGTCGAAAGAGCAAATTGATTCAACAATCGCTATTCTTTTTCACCGCTAACCGCGCCATGAACAGTGTTCAGAGTCGATTCTGTAACAGGAAAATGCTAAGACCGCTAATGCCGCATCCACAGGATAAGCATTCATTTACCTTTCAAAGAGCGTTTATCCCGCAGCATCTTAAGTATGCTACAAAGAAGCATGGGCGGGCTATGCGCTTCAAAGACATCCTTCGAATTTCTATTCATTCCTTAAAGCAGAAAAGTAAGGACGAGCGCCCGAATTCGTAGCAGAAAGGGACAGGCCCTGTCAGTCTCCCTTTTTTCTTCTCCAACATTTCATCATTTCGTCTAAGGATTATATTCAAATTCCAAAGACGATGAAAATGGCTCCGGTGTGGCTAAGCCAATCCATAATCACACCAGAAATTCGTTATGAGAGCACTGTCGAATAGCGGACGATATCATGTAACCACTCCTTTCTGAAACAAGAGCTGGGACTAGTATACTATAAGCAGATTGTGCAAGTCACTCCATAGGAAAGTACATTAGTCTAACCTCTTAAGCTTAAGTAGGTAACTTTACTTTTAGCGAAGAGATTGAAACGGTTGCCCGAAAGGGCTTTCTTTGGAAAGACCTTGGATATCAAGGAATTTTCTAAGAATATTTGCTTTTTTGTGAACCACTTGAGATATGCGATTTGGCCCATTTTCTTTGAAGCTTCGAGCGGACCTGACCTTCTTTCTGTAGTCGCAATCAGATTTCCGACTAGGCTAGGCTAGGCTAGGCGAAAAGGAGTTCGCTTGCCCGAGGATTCAGGGTGAGGCTTTAGCGGATAAAGCATAAGAAAAGACATAACGCTTGTTAGCGGCGCCCGGAAGAACTCCTTCTTTCAAAGAGAAGAGCGGATTTGCGCTGAATTACATCCATCCTGGGGCGGAAGTTTATGTTTATCAACCGGACTTTCTTTAAGCTTTACGAATAGATCTGCGAAAGATTCTGACGATTCTTACTTCATTTCTTCTATCATATAGTAGTAGTCTTACTCTTACGCATGAAACCTCATGAACTCAAACTCATTAGTTCGTCTCAATTCACCTTGATGCTTCATTGCTCTAAAAGCAAGCAAATAATTGAATGAATTTTGAAATTGCTTCTTAATGGGAGAGAACACCGGGCTTGGTGCTCAGTGGAAGTCCTATTTTAGGTATAATATTCCTTTCCCGTCAGAAGCTGTTGAAACTTTTTAAGGTAAGGGTGTATAAAGAGGACCAGTAAGTTTCAATTCATCAAAAGTCAAATGGCAGTGCTTAGAACAACGAACATCAGCTTCTTCGAAGCAAAAGAGGGTGCGGTGTAGGTTTATTCTCTCCTGACGTGGATGGCTAAAGCTTCATCTTGACGGCTGCTCTAAAGGAAAGTCCGGAAGCCTGAAAGGTGCGGGTAATGCTTCCACACCTTGATAGGAGATTGTGCCCTTCTCCAACTAAGCGAAGAGGGATTAGTCCCCCTCCAACACCGACTTCTTAGTCGAGTAGTTCTCTATCTCTTTAGCTTCGGTTTTCTCGAAACTGGCTACTCCTTATGATATGCCACCTCAACCGATGACAGAGCATCTGAGAACATCTCAGGCATTGTCGAGGGAAACTCAGATAACCGGAATGATTGACCTTCACGCCTATCCCATCGATCTCCACTGGCAACAGATCTTTCAGCGGATCAATATCAGCTGTGTTCAACTCCTGCTACTGGGTCAACTCCAAACTTTTCTCGGGAATGGAAGCTTTTCTACTTCGATATTTTCATTGATTGACTAATGCCCCTCGGTTTCTTAAGAATCTTTTATGAAAGATCAGCTGCAGAAGAATTCAGTATATTATATCTCACTGCCATCTCACGAATTGGATTCGAACCAATCAATCTCCGATACCTGACGTAGATCGTGAGTGGGTCTGTCGTCCTCCTCATTATAGTCCTTCTAGAATCAATAGCATTTCGTCGGAATACATCCTGTCTTTTCACCTTAGTAGTCCTATGCATAGTCAGTACTATAGCCCCAATCATGGCTACTAATAAAATAAGAGACGAAACCAAAAACCAGACAAAATAGTAAGTATAAAGTAAATTGCCCAATGTTTCCAAATTAGTCCAACTTCGTACCTTGGAGGCATAAACCGTATATCTCAGAGAGGTCGTATTTCTTTGGGTTGGTAGTAATGGAATGCTTTCATTATCTAAAATGAAGAACATTTCCCACCAAAAGATCAGTCCAATAATACCACTCACTGGTAAATAGCGCAATACTTCTTCGTGAATCTCCGCTATTTGAATATGGAACATCATAACAACGAATAGGAATGAAACGGCTATAGCTCCTATATAAACTACTGGGAAGATCATAGCGGAAAAGTCGAGACCTAACAAAAGAAGTAAACCTGAAGTGTTGCAAAAGACTGGGATGGGAAACAAAACGGAATGTACCGGATTTTTAGCACGTACAACCATCAAACCAGAGACCAAAGCCGGGCTCGACAAAACAGAAAGTATCATGGTACGTCGTCCTTCACTGAAATGGAACTTGAATGCTAGTTCTTGCTCCAAACCAGCATTCAAGTCGATCTATTACGTACGACCAGCGCGGTTGTTCCTATTTCATTTTCTTCTTCCAAACCAAGCCCTTAGACGAGAGCATTCACTAAGTTACTTACGATCTCTCGATTTCTTATGTGCCCAGGTCGATCAGAGGTTCGGCTTGCTTCTTCCCCACCTTGACGCGTTCTGGGCAATAAAGAAACCCGAAATCAAAAAGAAAGAAGAGAAATTGGGCCATGTTTCCCGAGGGAGGCCACCTTCTCTCAAGCCAGCAGTCTTCTACTTCTAGTCGACTGCTCTATGAGGGCTTCCCTATTTTTATCTCTATCCATGGGGATACCTATTTATCACGAAAGAGATCTATCTATGAATCGATCTCGACTATTCTCTCTCCGGATAGATATGTCCCTATGAGCGACTACGCCGATCTTTATATGTTTTGGCCACGTCCGTTTCCGCTCCGAAGAGGAAGGTTTGGATCTTTCAATCTTATGTCGTGAGGGATGTGATCTATGTTAGGTCCATAAGATACCACAGCTTTTAGTGTTCTATGATTGACCTCCGAATAATGAGTAGGTAGTTCGATCCTTTTGATTCTTCTCTTCCTTCTCTTCATAGTAAACTGATGGGAGTATGCAGAGCAATAGATCTTTTTACTATATAAAGAAGAGTTGTAAACTATAGAACTTCTTGGATCTATAATAGGAAGATATCGGTTTTTCTCGTTCCTTCTCTTCTTCCATAAGAATAAGGATTTGAAATGATACTGATACAAATTCCTCTTCATTCTACTGTGCTCCGCGAAGGAACTGCCTAAGCATACTTTTTCGGATCCAAACTTCTTTGTCCTTTCTAAGTCTTCTTTAAGCATAGAAGAACGTAACTTTTGCAAAAACCGGGATTTTAGTAGTAGGCGGCATCCCTTCGACGTTTTTAGTAGTAGGTGGCATCCCTTCGACGTTTTTAGTAGGAGGGACCCTTCTGTTTTGGCTCTTCCCCGCATTCTTACCCGGTGACCCAGGTATTTTCCTATTATTTTTTCAACTGATATTTTGATATAGAAAGATCTCCTTATTTCTTCACCGCGGGTTCTCGCGTAATTTTCTTGAAAAGATATTATATCACCGTGGGAAACTTTAAAATGAGTAATGTTTAGTATGGAATTATTCACACACACTTTTCGATGACTTATCGGCTGCCTTGCTTGAGGAATAGTTTCACAAAAATGGAGACGAACCGGAATAACGTCCAATCTTGTTTCTGGATTGAGTAGAAAAGGGATATATGAAGTTCGTTTTGTTCCTCTGTGCATCTTTGTGATGGGTAAATTCCCATGAAAAAGGGGCAACTTTCGTGTAGTTTGTAATTGGATGTAACTGTTACGATTTTTTCTCGGATAAATCTTTTTCTTAATATATCTTTTCTTCTTTCTCAATTTTCGGAGAGTGCGGCGTTGTATTATTGTAAGTTCTCTCTTCCGAACATTTCCTGAAAGTAGACGACAAGTTTTAAATCTTAATGCAGGCAAGGCATATCTCGTTGAATCAGTCTTTTTCGACACATCGGGGCTATGGGAATTGAACCCAAATTTTCCACGACCCTTTCCGTCTCGCCCACTCGTCTATCGGCCTTTCGATTAGACAACAAAGAAAGGTCGACCTTTGTTTACTCCACGTCGATTTTCCCCGAAAACAACGTTCGACTCGCATGTATTAAGCATATATAGTGGAAGTAGCATGATGGGAGCTTCTTAGCGCTTAGTCCACCTCCCAACTATTGAGGTTCAGGTAAACAATTCTTTCTATGCTACGATCTTTCTTTATATTCTGATTATATATTCAATTCACCGATCCATTCATGTAATTTTAATAATAAAAGAGGGAAAATAAACAGAGAAGAGATCAAGATGACTACCAAATTCATACCAGAATTTTGGATTGTACAAGCTTAACCGAAGCGAAACCTAATCGAAAGAAAAACCCCAACAAACCAATCTTTTTTATGCCGTATGGAACCGTTGTTTCTGTTCACGCATTCCCCGTTTCTTACTCTGAATGTGGAGAACACAGCCACACATGGATTGTACCCACCGGTAAAAAAAGTACATACAGGGAGCTCTCTACAGTATCTATGCTACCTGCTAGTTCCTGTGGCCCATAGCTCACCGATTTCATCATCCTCTTTACCGTTTGTTTTGGGAAGTAAGAAGTTAGTCTGCGGTTTTGTAGACTTTGTCAGAGCGATAGCCGCGCAACATTTAATTCATCATGGAAAAAGAGCAAAAGAATAGCGTAAGGTGAACGTCAGTGGAATTGAAAGACTACTTGAAGATGATTTAATCAGTTTATTTTCGAGTCTCATAAGAAATAGAAATGTGAAACTGGCAGTC
>Ga0209795_10001097_pt1:12500-17801 | contig 17801 bp, 12 predicted proteins | sample AgamicOrMarz_FD_187166 | JGI IMG/M metagenome (GOLD analysis project Ga0209795, IMG submission 187166) | Agave microbial communities from Guanajuato, Mexico - Or.Ma.rz (SPAdes) (version 2) | ecosystem: Host-associated > Plants > Phyllosphere > Phylloplane/Leaf | place: Guanajuato...
TAAATAAGAGGGCTTTTCTTGCGTTATCAGTAGTCTAATTACCCGACCCATACTCTGTCTACTTAATCTTTCCCAGCCTGGGTCCCCCTCTGGAACCCCCTGGAGGAAGGGATTTCGCCTCAAAAAGAGGTAAAAGTGAAGGCGAAATATATAACGAATTAGGTCAAAATCATCACCTCAGCGGGGATCGCTATGCCACAACAATGTCTTTGTTTAAGAAGTTCCTTGTCAAAGCCCAAGTGGGGCGTACTGCCCAAGAGCTTGCATCAGAAGATATGCTCGAGAAATCCGCTACAACGGAAAACGTCAGCTGACAGCCCGGGGCGAAAACTCGTTCAAGAAGGACCGGCTATAGCTTCCAAGTTTTTCACGTTCATAACTCAGATGCCCAAAAACCCCATTTCCAATCTATAGTTTTGGAATTTTGGTTCGTGACGTTACGGGGAAACTTGGAAGAAATCGTATGCCTGTGCTTGAGACAGAAAGTCCCGAAGTAGCTTTCTTCTGTTGAGAATGATTCTTCCAAGTCGAGTGACTGGGACCCTACCTGCCCTTTTGTTTGGATTTTGGAAAGGGCTTTGCCATATCAGATCAATAGTCTCAACCGAAAGCCCTCTTTGACCATGTCCAGGAGTGGCAAAATGAGAATCTATTATCTTCTTTCCCTTGGAGTTCGCGAAGTGAACATGCTAGCTACTTAAAGGAGCTCTTTGCAAGTGCAAGAAAGGGAGAAGAAAATTCCTTCTTCGACGGTGCTAACGCCAATAAAATAAGCTTTAATCATCTTTTTTTAGTCTTCGTGCATTACTGGATTTCCTGTTGCTGCAAGGCTTTTTGACATTTTTTCTTTGTTTAAATCATGCTATTGCCATTGCCCTTGACCCACATAAAAAGATCAGGTTTAAGTCCATTTTTTACTCGCTAGGGGTGACGAAGATTGTTTAAGAAAAACAAAAAGAAGGCAAGCTTTCTGTCGGAAATTCAAAAAGATATTATATGACATGACAGGCAATGAAATTGTTCTTCAAAGTCCATTACTGAGAGAAGTGGTGATCTCGTCTTGCTTGCTGGGAGAGAGGAAGCTTCCGGACCACCTTTTTCAGCCAGATAGCGAGCAATCACTTAGCAATGAACACTAAGTGAAAGCGGCCGAGAATAAGTACCTATCCCTTACGGGAATCGAACCCGTGTCTTCGACATGAAAAGACGATGTCCTAACCACTGAACGAAAGGGACCAAAAAGCCATTCTTCATATACTGATGCTCCGAGAATAGAAGTGGTTCGTTTTGTTTCTATACGCAATTCTTCATTTCGTTTGTGTTCTTTAAAGCTCTTTCTGATGTGAATTCGGCCTCACGTAGCTCGCCTTCCTACGGGTTCCCTTACCGACCTAGTGACACACCAACCACGCCCCTTCCCTTTCTCCGATCATAAAGCCTGATGATCTCTTTATTTGTCTTTCATCTTCCCTGAATAAAAAAAGTACCAAGACCGGAGCAAGAAAACGGATGCGCGTCTAACGCTCAACGGCTTTCGCGCTAGCTCAGGGAGTTGCTTGTTTAGTCGAGTTACTAGCGTAACTCCCTTCTTTCACAACCAATTCTCTTCCTAGCAACCTAGTAGGGCACTCACTCTCTTAAGAGAGGAGTAAGACAAAGCAATCAAAATCAAAGCTTAAGGGGTTTAAAAAAGCCAATCGGCAGAACAAGCAAGATAAGCCATCAGTCAGCTGTACAATGTAAGGATCACAATCAACTTCCCAATCCGTATCCCTATGCTCGAAGCCTATGGGTCGTTATAAACCATGCCAGCTCGTTTCCCAACGACTGCCGCTAAGACACTGCAACTGAGCACTCAACTTATTTTCTGAATTCATGTTGTAAGTAAATAAGTGAGTTCAGAGTCGCCAAGCCGCAAGGAAAGAGGTCAAGTAAAGAAGAGAGAATCAATCTCTACGCTAGGATGACTAAGAGATTGAAGTTCCGATCAAAGCTTATGAAAGAAGACAGACTTGGGAGCAGGGCCCTGAGCCTTTCTCCTGGCGAGGAATAATTGAATGACTTTTCCAGGTATTCCTTGTCTTACTTGTCTTATAGGTAGATATCGTCAGGTTAAGGAGCAATACATGGAACTGCTTCGGTTGACGTCTTATCCTTATATAATATATAATAATATAATATAAGTAAATAGTTTTTCTTCAACTAGTAGCTTGAAGGTGACGACTGCTCTCTGCTCTCTCTTTCTTGAGAGATGCATTAAACCATTTCTTTCTCGATGCGACGTATATAGCTCCGTTAAGTAGCCAAGCTAAAGTCAAGTATCCGGAGGGCATTCCTTCCCAGGTTTGCTTACAAGACTAAAGCGTTAAAGGACTGATTCCAAAGCCTTTCAAAACTGAATTGAGAAAGCTTCTCTAATGAAATCATCACCTCACCGAATTCGACCGGTATTCCCCGGATTATCCCTCCTAATCATAGGGCTATGATTCTCCGACGTGATAGCAAAGGGGATCGGCTGGTTAAGTGGTACCTATCCTTATTATAGTTTTCCAAGGTTATTACCTTGGCAACGAAAGTAAGTAAGGCCACTCCCCAGTCTCAGATATGGTTGAGTTAAGGGGTTCTATAAAGGAATCCTTTAAGCGTATAGAATCAATCTCGTAGCCTAGCTAAGTAGCAGTCTCATCGCCTTTTGATGGAGGAAGAACCTTTTTCTCCTGCTTTGAAGGAGGACGCCTGGTCAAAGGTCGGTACATCACCGGTCGATTCGAGTAATGTGATTTTCTACGTATTGAAGAAGACTACCAATTATAAATAACCAAGAAGACGCCCAAATCAAAGCAAGAAAGACAAAGTAGCTAGACACAAGGACAACTTTGATCATCTCATAGATGATCTTCAAAGTTTCGCTAATATATCCAAGAGTCTCAGCCACAAGAGTGCTCTAATGAGAAAGACTTGAAATTCGGCATGATATATATTATTTACACGCCTAGCCCGTTATGGGACACTCTCAGCCGGTGGTAAGGGTCCCTAACTTGGAGCTTTACCTCAAAGTTAGTCTATCCACATTCTCAAGGTGATATTTTGAATCAATCACGTGTGGCAACTACCATTTTACCTCTGGAAAAGTTTGAATTAAAGTCAGTCTTAATAGACTTCAAACCACTCGAGCAGGATGGACACCTAAGTGGGCCACCCCTGGCTTCCTTCGTGCAGGCCCCCATTCCGAATCAAGTTTTGAGTTCTATCATTAGATGCATAATGGTGCTAAAACCATAAATTAGGTAAGGAAAAAAATGTCTCAATCTCCGGTGGTCGCCATGGGTGTCACGTCTTAAGACTATTGACTATTTTGAATCACTACTTTATAATTGCAACAGCAAGAAAAATACCTGAAATCCAGATAGCAATTTTAGCAGGATCTCTATCAGAAGGTACTGAAAAGACGGGTTTATTAGATCCACCGCATCAATGTGCCGCCCTATTCGCTTCGACAATATGATGCTTTCTACTAGACGTAGAATCCATAGGGACCGGCTTGACTTTTACTGTTGCTTTTATCATTGAAATGATATCATCAAGATTTCTACATATCTCTGAGATAGGGCTTAGGTCCAAAAGAAGAGATCCTAACAGAGGAAGGAATTTTTACCCTACAAGATGTTGATGCAGCACCTGGGAAGGGCTTTGCTGAGCAAGATCCTTCTTTTGAATTGATGGATGAGCCAGTTGGTACCTATGAACAACTCGTGGCGGTCTCAAATCCTGCAGCAATTCATGAAGAGGGGAGATGCTACCAGTTGCAGCAAGGGTCTGGGGAGAGAAGACTGTCCTCCTCATCATAGGGTTGCTATGATGGACTCTCAACTCCTTACTCCTCATTTTGACCGATGGGAGACCCCATATATAAAAATGAGTAAGATTATTAGGGAATTTAAGGTAGCGGTAGTATATTGGAAGAGGAACTTTTCGCTATCTGATTTGAAGTGCGAAAGCTCTTTCAAACAAAGAATAGCTGTTATAGAAGAGATAGATCTTACGTAAGCCAAAGGCTACTTCTATTTCACCAACTGCGTCTACGCATTCACCAAAAAGAACTGGCACCGGGTAGACATGAAGTAAAGTAATAGCCCCCACGAGAATTATCATTGCCTTCACCACCAACTACTCGTACTCCCATACCGGTACAGTCAAGAAGGTAAGGCAGATTCTATAGCTGCTGATTCTAGCACACCGGAAACCCTCACAGTAAGAGTGGATAGGCTTACACCGGTTTTACCATTCTCGATGCAGCGGGAACGCTCACTCGCACCAACGGATACTGTCACAGCTAATTGAAGTGCTAGTCCAGCAACTGCAGTTGTCTTTCTGTTTGCAATTGAATCACTAAAGTTGGAGGGTGCTATTGACTCAGCCGTAGATGGGATTCATACTAAGGCAAGCTCTTGAAATGAAACCCGGGAAGGAAGTTATCATTTTGAAACCTGCGAGCTCTAGAGCAAGCAAATAAGAAAGCGTCAGATAGGGCGGCAGGATAGACATAAAGCTATGGAGAGCTTAGGCAAGTGGGCTCCCTTCAACAAGTGTTAGGACGGCTAGTAAGAAAGTTCCAATCCTACACTTCGTTCGACTTGCATGTGTTAAGCAAAGAGCTCTCCTCAATAGTCAGATAGGATCGTAGGCGTACGGTGACCGGCTTCTCTCGACCTGTCTTTTCAGATGTTAATGATAGCATTGTAAGAGAATCGGTATCTGTCCCTCGAGAAAGGGTAAGATAGGCAAAAAGGCATAGAGACAACAGCGGTAATGCCGCATCTCTCGATGAGAAGGAATTCAGGAAAGAAGAGCAGGCTTTGTTGTTCCTTCCCGCGATTGGAATGCCAACCCTAGTAGAAAGTGATATTGATTCTTTGCTTTTGAGCAAATAGGATGAGACTATCATCCGAAGTATTGAATACGCTTTTATTTATTGTCGAAATACCAAAATGTTTAATCATCGAGGTTTTGCTTGGTCTTTCGCTTACCATGTATGGTGTAACGGCATCTCGTGCCAAGAAAAAAGCGGGGTTAAACCAGGCTCACAAACCAGGGCCGGGGCTTTTGCCCGCTCTCCGACTAGCTTGTGTTCTAGCAAGGGGCATAGGTTGGGTCCTCTGGGGTTCAACAATGCTATAGAAAGAAGTGAGAAGAGCAGGAGGTTCTGGACGGTTACGGTATTTGCGGGGGAGTGCGTGAGGGTCTGCAAGACAACGGACACAAGGAGGCAACTGCCAGTACTTCTTACTCTTATTCATAGAG
>Ga0209795_10001100_pt1 | contig 17778 bp, 18 predicted proteins | sample AgamicOrMarz_FD_187166 | JGI IMG/M metagenome (GOLD analysis project Ga0209795, IMG submission 187166) | Agave microbial communities from Guanajuato, Mexico - Or.Ma.rz (SPAdes) (version 2) | ecosystem: Host-associated > Plants > Phyllosphere > Phylloplane/Leaf | place: Guanajuato, Mexico...
TACAACTTGCGCTGTTACTGTTCCGCCTTGACGGCAGCCTAAAGTACCGAAAGTGATCCCTAGTAATTGGTTAGTAAAAATACCGTTTGTTGTTGCAGCAAGAATTTTAGGCGCTACTCCTTTTTTACCAGCCCATATTTGTGTACCTGCACCACAACCCACATCGTTGTCAGCCATTGCAACACTTGAACCAGCTGCTAATAAAGCAGCTAAAGCTATTTTTTTTAACATAGATGTAAATCTCCAAAATCATTATTGATTGTTTCTTATGTGTTGTATTGTTATGTGTAATTCTTATTACACGATATTAAAGATAACGAGAAGGCTGTGATTTAGCAATTAAAAAATAAACAATATGATAAAAAGTGCAAAAGAAAAATTATCTTAAATTCCAGTTACCTTGATTATCCCTATTACCTAATATTTTGAGCACGAGTACGAGACTTAAAATTAATAATAAATACCACGACCCTAGCTTGCCCCAACCGACCATATGCCAAGCATCGACCTGACTTGGATAAAGCCAGATTTTATAAAATGTACTTATATTTTCAGCAATCCAGATTAGAAACGCGAGTGTAAACAAAACAGGTAACATCGGTATTTTAAATTTATGTTCATTTAACTGAAAATAAAGTTTTGTTTTCCAAAAAATAAAAATACTAATCGCAAATAAAATATAGCGAACGTCTGGAACAAAAAATTTACTCATAAAATTTATATATGAGAAAAATGCTAGTAATAGCATAGTTCCAAAACTTGGAAGCTTTTCAAAAGAAACTTGAAACAGTCGTATTGAGCGCGCAAAAAAACTACCTACAGCCGAATACATGAAACCTGCAAATAGAGGCACAGTTAAAATTTTAAATACGGCGGGCTGTGGATATTGCCACGATGCAATCGCAGGATGTGTTAGGAATATTTCCATGCACATCGCCATAACGTGAAATAAAGCAATAACCTTGGCTTCTGCCCATGATTCCAATTTTAAATAGAGTAAGCAAATCTGGATTAAAAGCGCATAAGTCAATAAATAATCATAACGATAGAACCCCATGTATTCATGGCTTCCCATCGGTGCTGTTAAAGCAAAAGCAATTAAAAGCAAAATACCAAACAAGGCTGCCGAAACAGCCTTGCCGATAAATTGAAACGGTAAAGTTAGATATTGCACAAAAACTATCCTAGATATTTAGCACTATACTCATGCACTGTATCTACAAAGATTTTTGGTTGTGCAGGATCTACCCACTGAGTAATCCCATGACCCAAGTTAGCAATGTAACCGGTCTTTTCGCCATTTGCGTAGGCATCATCCAACATCGCTTTTACTGCTTTTTCAATTGAAGCAGCCGAACCGTATAAAACAGCCGGATCAAGATTTCCTTGCAACGCAACACGTCCAGCCACTGTAGTTCGAGCTATATTTAATGGTGTCGTCCAATCTAAACCTAAAGCATCTGCACCTGTAGTAATCATTGGCTCTAACCATTGACCACCACCTTTAGTGAACACGATGATAGGAATACGTCGGCCATCTTTCTCACGTTGTAAACCTGCAATGATTTTATTCATGTAGTTTAAAGAGAATTCGACATATTCACGGTGTGCTAATGCCCCGCCCCAGCTATCAAAGATCTGGATGGCCTGAGCACCTGCATCAATTTGAGCATTTAAATAGTCAATGACTGAGTCTGCTAAATGATCAAGCAAAGCATGTAAAACTTCTGGTTGAGCGTACATCATCTGCTTGGTAAAACGGAATTCTTTACTTGAACTACCTTCAACCATATAAGTTGCAAGCGTCCAAGGGCTTCCAGAGAAACCAATCAGTGGAACTTGACCACCCAAAGCAGAACGAATTGTACTTACCGCATTCATTACATAATCAAGATCTGATTTTGCATTTAATTTTGGTAAATTTGCGACATCTTGTTCAGTACGTACGGTCTTTTGAAATTTAGGGCCTTCGCCAGTTTCAAAATAAAGTCCTAAACCGAGTGCATCTGGAATAGTTAAAATATCTGAAAATAAAATTGCTGCATCTAAATCATAACGACGCAAAGGTTGTAAAGTCACTTCACAAGCAAAATCTGTATTTTTACATAAAGATAGGAAATCACCTGCTTGTGAACGTGTTTCGCGATATTCAGGCAAATAACGCCCTGCTTGACGCATCATCCATACTGGTGTGGTATCTACAGGTTCGCGTAACAAAGCACGGAGGAAACGATCATTTTTCAAAGTCGTCATTACCAATCTCTATCTTCTTTATGTGGCAGCATCATATCAAAAACAGAGACAATTTTATAATTTCAATTTCACACAAAAAACTCGTCAATCTACTAAAAAATGCATATTTACACAAAAGTCTACTGCAAGCCTTGGGGTTTTCTGCAATACTTGCAACATGTTACATTGGGGTCATTGGATATTCTTTTAATCACTAAATTACCAATCTTGGGCTCATAGAAATGAGTTATTGGTAATTTTATGCACTTTGAGATTAGATCAATCCCCCTATTGCTTATATGAAAATTCTTAAGGTTGAATTACATGTTTGTTCGCTCATTACTCGCTATGAGTTTAAGTTGTATTATTGCTAATGTTGCTTTTGCTGCTTCAACAACTGAGCAACCCCTGAACCCTAAAAAGGTATCAGCTCCTGTAGAAGATCCGATTGATCCTTTAGCAGTAGATGCAGCTTCAACTGTAAAAGCTCAAGCTTCGACACAAATTACCGCTCAAGAACAAAATGACTTAAATCGAGCGTCAACAACATTACAAAATTTACAGAAAACTGAAGATCCAAATGCTGAATCAGGCATCGCGGCGTCTACTCCAGCTGTTGCTAAAAGCAGCGCTGCGTCTACGGCTCCTGCGACAACCGCTGCATCATGGACTTTAGATAGCTTAAACTCGGCAGAATGGTCTGAAAATATTGGTAAAGGCCAACTTCCTGTTTATGCGCGTGCACATGTAATGCTCAATAATGCACATGCTTCGCCAGGTGCAATTGACGGCATGAGCGGTAAAAATACATTAAAAGCAATTTCTTCATTCCAACAAATGAATGGTTTATCACCTACTGGTGACCTGACCAAAGAAACTTGGGATGCATTGATTGCTAAACAAACCAAGCCAGCATTTATTGAATACACAATTTCTGATGCTGACCTAAAAGGCCCATATGCTGAGTCGATTCCTTCTGACTACGCATTACAAGCTAAAATGAAAGGTTTGTACTACACGCGTGTAACCGAAATGTTGGGTGAGAAGTTTCATATTGATGAAGCTTTCTTAAAGAAAATTAACCCAACTGCGACATTCAAAAAAGCGGGTGAAAAAATCATTGTTCCAAACGTACGCAATGATTTACCAGAAGATATTCATTTGATTATTGCCCATAAAGGTGCAAAACAATTGTATCTCTTCAATAGCCGGAACCAAATGATTGCCTCATTTCCTGCAACAATTGGCAGTACTGATACGCCTTCTCCGGCCGGTACTTACAAGGTAGTTGGTGTGGCTCGTAACCCTTGGTACAGCTATTCACCTTCGAACTTCGTACAAGGTAAAAACTTAAAACCTCTTTCTTTGCCACCTGGCCCGAATGCGCCAGTGGGTAATATCTGGATTGGTTTAAGTAAAAAATCTTTCGGTATTCACGGAACACCAAATCCATCTTTAATTTCTAAAACAGCATCACACGGTTGTATCCGTTTAACAAACTGGGATGCAAACGATTTAGGAAATAAAGTACGTTCTGGCGTAACTGTTAAATTCCTTGAATAATCTGTATATTCTTTAAAAGACCTGCCTTCTGGCAGGTTTTTTTTATTCTTAAAAAATTGATCAATAAAAAACTTTACAACCATATCAATTATGCAACGACATGTTGCAGTTAGCCTATTTTTCTAGTCTTCATAGAACATTAATATATTTCTCAAGAGATAAATAAAAAATTTGGGAGATTAAATCATGAATACTTATCTACATCGTGGTGAAGATCGAGGTCATGTAAAAGCGGGTTGGTTAGAGTCTTATCATAGCTTTTCATTTGGTAGCTGGTACGATCCTAAATATATGGGTGTTAGTGCATTACGTGTGATTAATGACGACAGAATTGATGCGCATAATGGTTTTGGTACGCACTCGCATGACAACATGGAAATCTTAACCTGTGTGCTAGATGGTGCTATTTCACACCGTGACACCATGGGAAATGAAGGTCAGATTAAAGCAGGTGAATGGCAGCTCATGAGCGCTGGTACAGGTGTTGCTCACAGTGAAATCAACAACACTGATACGCCTGTACATTTATTACAGATCTGGATTATTCCAGACGTAAAAGAAGCTGAGCCAAATTACCAGCAAATTAGCCTTGACCCACGTAATGATCCAAACAAATGGCATTTAATCGCAGGGCCTGATGCAAATGCACCAATGCATATTCGTCAGAATGCAGAGATAAAGTCGGCTGTATTGGAAAAAGGACGTGAGTTAAGTGTTGAGCCAGTTAAAAAAGTGAACTATGTTCACGTGATTTCAGGCGTAATCCGTATTGGTGATCAAGAAGTCAAAGCAGGCGATGCTTTCGTGTTTGAAGGTAAAGCGACCATTCAGGCAACTGAAGATAGTCAATTTATCTGGTTCGATTTGCCTTAAATCATTAAAAGCCCTTTGCATAAAAGGGCTTTTTTTAATCTCCACCGCCACCGCTATCACAGCTACCTGAATCTGAAGATGATGAACAATCATTTGAATAATTAGAGCTATGATGACTAGGACTATTATCGTGAAAATGATGGTTTGATGAAGATGAATAATCATGCTCGCCTGATGATGAATAATTTTTTCGATAGTGGATACATGCAATTAAAAGAAATAATCCCACACTAGAAAAAATTGCAATAAATATAATAATAAATAACTTCAAATAACGACCTCCTACTAAAGCATCAGAGATGTGTGTGTTCCTATTTCATTATTTAAATGAGTCATGCTGAAGAAACAAGTTGTTTTTTGATAAATAAGCTCAAACCTTTAAGTTTCCTTTACATACAAATAAGCACTTGCTCTTGATATACCTAAATGTTGCGCAACTGTCTCGACAGCCTTTTTAATATCTAACAAACCATTATTCTTTAACTCATGAATTAATTGTTTTCTCTCATTGAGTTTTAGCATACGCGGTGTAGTGGCATGTTTTGAGGCAAATTGGTCGATATATTTCCGGATTGCTTCAGTGCCACTCGGCTCCAAATTTTCAACAATGTTATCAGTTTCAATTTTAGTGAAATGCTCTAAAGCGCTTTGCATCCCTCTAAATAGGGTTAAATCAATATTCATGCATAAAGCAGCCACATACTGGCCCTCTTCATCTTTAATTCCAATAGACGTGCTTTTTGCGGGACGGCCATCTGCAAACTGATTTGCATAGTTTGAAATAAGGTTTGGAAATTCTGGAGACATGATTCTAGCCAAACCTAATTCAGTTGCTGGATCTCCAACTTTTCGACCAGATAAATTGTTATGTATAGAAAGTATGGCATGTTCAGGATTTGTTAAGTCATGGACCACAACTTCGCAAAAAGGAGATAGCGTTTCACTTAATCCCTTTGCAATTGTATCTAGCTGAGTGAGTAAATGTTTATCACGATTGCCCAATGTATTTCCTCCTAATGACTTACTTACTATTTCAAACCCTAGCGTAAAGCATGCAATAGTAATTTAGACTTTTTATCTAATTTTAAACTTAATGTAAATCAGAATCTTATATCTCATTGTTATCACATTAGAAAATAAAATTAGACATTTTATCTAAATATATATATTTTATCTAAATAAGGTCAATACATTGTGCGTTGCTTAAGCAATAGTAAATCTTGCATCCAAAAACATTGAATAGAATTAGGTTTAATTATGAAAAATTTAACCCTTCCCACTTATGAAGATGTCGCAGCCGCTGCTGAACGTATAAAAGGTTTTGCAAATAAAACTCCTGTTTTAACTTCACGTACTGTGAACAATGAATTTGAAGCAGAAGTATTCTTTAAATGCGAAAATTTTCAGCGTGTTGGCGCTTTTAAATTTCGTGGTGCAATGAATGCACTTTTGCAATTTAGTGATGCTCAAAAAAAAGCGGGGGTGGTTGCTTTCTCTTCGGGAAACCACGCACAAGCGATCGCACTGTCAGCAAAAACTCTTGGTATTCCAGCCATAATCGTTATGCCTCAAGATGCTCCTGCTGCAAAAATGGCAGCAACGCGAGAGTACGGCGCCGATATTGTTGAATTTGACCGTTATACGGAAGATCGGGAAAAAATTGGAAAAGAGATCGCCGAAAAAAATGGCCTGACACTCATTCCATCTTATGACCATCCGCATGTAATTGCGGGTCAAGGAACGGCTGCTAAAGAGTTATTTGAAGAAGTGGGTAACCTAGATTATCTGTTTGTATGTTTAGGTGGTGGTGGTTTATTGGCAGGTTCTGCCCTGTCTGCTCGCAAGCTCTCTCCAAACTGTAAAATATATGGTGTTGAACCTGCTCTAGGAAATGATGGACAAATGTCTTTTAGAAAAGGAGAAATTGTTCATATTGATACGCCGCAAACCATTGCCGATGGCGCTCAAACTCAATATTTAGGCAAATTAACATTCCCTATTATTCAAAAGAATGTTGATGACATTTTGACAGTAGAAGATGAAGACCTGATTAACTGTATGAAGTTCTTTGCTGAAAGAATGAAGATGGTGGTTGAACCGACAGGATGTCTCGGATTTGCTGCTGCACGTAATTTAAAGCATGAGTTAAAAGGCAAACGTATAGGCATCATTATTAGTGGCGGGAATGTCGATATTTCTAAATATGTAGAGTTTTTATCCGCTTAATAAAAGCCAATGTCTATCTATGATGTCAGTTAGTACGTCATAGATAGGTATGACATGCTATTCGTCTCTCGACTTGCTCGTGTCTTAATTTAAATAAACTTTTGGAGATGGTGATGAGATTTATTTCTGAGTCTGAATCTTCTGCTCTCATCAATCATGAACTGGCTTATGATGCCATTTACCAAGCTTTAATTGCCGTAACTCAACCAGAAACTAAAAGTTTTGCTGTAGTTCATGGTCAAGGGTCCGATAGCAAAAATACCTTTAGTGTTAAGTCATCGGCGACTCAGCACTTAGCTGGTCTTAAAGTTGGTTCTTTTTGGGAAGATAACCCTAAAAATGGTTTGCCTCGCCATAACGCACTCATTTTATTATTTAATCAGACCAACGGAAAAATGGCAGCAGCTATCGAAGCAGGCAAAGTAAATGCATTTCGTACAGCCGCTTCTAATGCAATTGCGACCAATATATTGGCAAGAAAAGATTCAAAGGTATTGGCTATATTTGGTACAGGAAATCAGGCCAAATATGAATGTGAGGCGCTAGCGAGAATTAGAAATTTCGAGCAGATTTTGATAGTAGGACGCGACTTAAATAAAGCTGAAAAAATGGCTGAAGACCTCAAGCCCTTAGGTATTCAGCTTAATATTACGAGTGCAAAAGAAGCCTGTGAACAAGCCGACATTATTGTGACAGCAACGTCCTCCCACACTCCTCTTTTCAAAGCAGAATGGGTCAAAGCTGGCACTCATATTTCATCTATGGGTTCAGATAAACAAGGCAAACAAGAACTTCCGCCAGAGTTATTTTCACATTGTGGTTTATTTTGCGATCTTAATGTTCAGTCTAAACTCATTGGTGAATTTCAACATGCGCCTGAGTCTGCAACGTTAATCAATATAGGTGATGTGCTTTTAGCAAATGCTCAAGGTAGACAGTCTCAGGAACAAATCACAATTTATGACAGTTCAGGGCTATCGATTCAAGATTTATATATCGCCCAGAAAATTTTAGAAATTTCTTAATTTTTACATTTAACTGCATCATTCAGGCTGATGCAGTTAAGTTAAAACATCTTTCTTTTTATAACGTTTTACGAATTCTGTTTTTAAAATCAGAGTTCATCTTGAGTAAAAACTTTGGCAAAAGACTTTATATATTGCTCAGCCTTAGCCTCATAATTTTGAAAACCCGCATCAAAAACCCATCTTTCAATTTCAGATTTTTTGACTAAATTTTGCAAATAAAGCTGATGATGTTTGTCTAACTCTTCTTTTAAACTTCTTAACATCAGTTCATTTAAACCAGCGGGAGGATTCAGACCTGTATCTAAAATACTCGGGGCAAATGCCACACTTTTGAGTTCCAGTTGATGAGCTGTTTTCACAACAGTTTTTATCGCAGTCTCGATTCGATCTATCGTGAAATCTTCTGGCGCTCCCATGCCTATAAGCAAAACTTTAGGTGCTTGTATGATTGAAGGCGTTTGATTTAGTAAAAGCGAATCACCAATTTTTGCGCTAAACCAATTATTTTTTCGTATCAGATCTAATCTGCCATTTAGAGCCTCATCTAAATGTGCTAAACCACCAGAAAAAGAACGGTGATTCATTTCATGTTCAAAAACACAAGCACAGGAAAGTTCAACCTCGGCCGAAGCACAGTCCCAAGTCACGAGTTCAATATTTAAATTTTGGTAACGTCCAATTTTTGTTTGTTTTAAATCTGTGCTCATATTTTTCTCTTCTCGTTTTACCATCCATATTTAAGTTCAAGACCTAGATAATTTGAGTCTTTACCACCTGCTTTCTTAATGGTATCTCCGACTTCAAAGTGCACTCCTTCGGCAGCAACAGACAAATTAGCATTTATTTTTTGATCTGCTCTCAGCTGAATATATGCCCCTGTCCAACTTGAACCTTGTCCTGCTGTGTTTGCCATGCTGTTATTACCTTGGAAATAAACTGCATCATTGGTGGTTTCACGCCACTGAAAACCTAAAGCACTTAACAGAGTAAGTTTATCGGAAGGCTTAAGTGTCAGAGATGGTTTTATGTGAATAATATTGCTGTAGCCACTGTAACCCGCCAAAGTAAAGTATGAGCCGTTTGCAAAGAGCTGGTTAAAGGTATTGAGTTCATTATCGTTGGCGTTTTTATCACCTGTGGCAATATCAAACTGGACGCCTAAACGCGGTGACCAAGCTTGGTCAGCAAATGTGTACCCTGTAATACTACTGAGTCCCCATGCTTGAATAGTTTGTCCACCAATCCTTCCATGTTGCAGCATGCCTTCAACATCCCAATCGATATTATTCTTTTTACCCATATGGCGAACGTCGTATAAGTCTCGAATTTCATTGCCCTTAACACTTGTAAAAGATGCATTATCTCGTTCATAACGTGAGTAATAACCAGATAACTCACCTCCCCACACATTTTGTTTATCTACGCGAAAGCCGCTAAAACTTAAATTACGTTTCGAGTGGTCGTTAAAAGTTGAATCTTTTTCAATTTGAACAGGTCTGGTGAGATAGCCTAAAACTCTCCAATCACCATATTCATAACCCGACCAAATGCCATCAAAGGCTTGCCTAACGTTTGGCCCCTCGCGATTTGAAATAAAGCGTTGCAAGTCAAAAGCCATCTCTTGACGGCCCACTCTAAATTTAAAAGTTCCATTGTTTAAAGGACTCACCCAAGCAATAAAAGCTTGCTCTACATCGAGTCTATTCTGATCGGTACTGCTAATATTCTTTTTATCAAACGCTCGTGCATCACTAAGCTGAGTAAATAATTGTAAGTGATCGCCAATACGTGCATCTGCATGAACTTGTAATCTTTGAATTAAATAGCGATCGGCTTGATTATTTCCGCTGCCAAATCTCGCATTATTATTGATTTCAAAACGCTCGCGAATATTCGCACCCAATGACAAATAATTATTATCGCCAAAGGGTATATATTTAAAATCATCGCCTATTTTCTTTGGTACACACGAGTTTTTTAAAACATCCCAATTTTCTTGCCACCGATTCGTTGAGATTTTTGGACGAGCTGGACATGCATTTGTATTTGAAGCTTCATTTTCTGCATGAGCAAATTCATAAAGAAATAAACTCCCCGTAAGCAAGACGCTCATTTTTATAATTTTAAGATAATTTTCGGAGGTCTTAATGCGATATTTTCTATCATTAGAAATAGGCTGAGCCATATGGTTATCCAAGGTAATAAACAGGTCATTGCAGAGACTTCGTCTTTTACACTCACACCGCCCATAGGCAATATGAGTATCAGTTTCTATCTATCATTAAGCGAATAAATTACTTTGTAGCGGCATGAATTTCGGCAATATAACCACCCGGAAACTGTACCATCGCCGCCTCACGACCATCTGATTTATAGGCATTCACCAAAACTGTTGCACCCGCTTTTGTGGCTTTATCTAAAGTCTCAGATAAATTTTTGACTTCATAACCCGTCATATCGTGCCCATATGGATATGGAAGATGACCATCGGTGACCAACACTGTCATTTTGCCGAAATCAGATTCAACGCGAATACGTCTATATGTTTCATTTAGACGTCCAATCTCTACACCAGCCGCTTTAGGGTTATCTGAAACCACTTTGCCATGCGAGAAATTGACGAACTTTTTAACGAAAGAATCGGCACTTTGTTTTGAAACATAAATACGATTTTCTGGAACAGTTTCAAGTTTGTTATAGCTCGGTTTAGTCGTGTGCCAATAAAGCTGCATATTTACGCCACCCGGCCACTGGATGACTGCATCCCGCCCGATTGGGTCAGGAAATGCATCAACAATCACATCTGCGCCATTCGCTTTGGCAGACTGGACGGCTGCGTCCATGTCTTTGACTAAATAGCCTGTTCTTTCTAAACCAAAAGGATGTGGAATTGGAGTTTTAAAACCAAATACAGACAGTGTTCCTACTGGAGTCAATACAAGCTGGGAAATGGTCTGGCTTGGTGTTGGCGTCACCTGAAAAATGCCCTGTTTAGATTTAGTCCCACCAAAAGTGGCCACTAAGCTGTCGGTAAATTTATCGAAGTCTTCTGGGTTAACATATACATGCGTTGTATCGTATTGAGGAGCTACCCCAGGCGCTTCACTTTTTACACTGGTTGTTGTTTTGGCAAAAACTTGAGGAACAATGGCAACATTTGTGCCCACTAGCATGGTGCTTAAAAGCAAGGCTGATAATGATTTACGCATAAAAGACTCCGTAAGAATTGAGTACTACAACTTATTGTGACTTTGTTTGTTGATTAGAAAGAATGGTGACCATCACTAGAGCTGCAATGAGGCCAAGATGTTCAAAGAAACTATTAAACGTGCTAAAAAATGCCGGACCTGTGTGATTCCAAAAATCGTTTGCAACCAGCATCGCTATGGCGGTTAGACAGCCTAAAGCACCTGCTCCCAACCAGACAAAACGATTAAAAATAACCAAGAGCGAACCCACAATTTCAATCACAATCGCTGTAGATGCCCAGAGCCAAGCAGGCTGTAAACCGAAACTTGCCTGCTCATCAATCGCCGCATGAAATCCGATGAATTTATTCATTCCACCGACTAAATAGGCTGAAACTAATGCAAGTCGAAGAAGTGGCAGCAATCCATGAATTGATAAGATCTTTTTTACCCACACAGGATTATTATTAATTAAGTCACTCATCTATTTACCTCATTGGTATTTCGATTTTTAACAACCCTATAAAGTTATAAAAATATTAATATTTTCAAGAAATATGATTTTAATTTAGATATTTAAAATGATTATTTATATAACCCACCAAACAAATTAATCAGCAGACTATATAAAATCAAAAATAACTGTAAACTACTAGATATTCATTTAAATACAAACTGTATCCTCAAAAGATACAATGATTGATAAGTACAAAATCATAATATAGTTTAGCGGCACACCAATTTAGCCTTTCAAAATTTAATGGATAAAATAGACTGTATTAATACTTTCATAAGTGTTGTAGAAACTGGAAATTTTAGTCATGCCTCTAGAAAATTAGGTGTTACTAGAGATCAAGTTTCTAAAAGAATCCTTTATTTAGAAAGTCTATTTAGTACATCATTATTTACACGTAACACCAGAAAGATGGACCTCACCCGCTCAGGGGAAAAGTTCTATCAACGTTGTAAAGTCATTGTTAAAGAATTAGATTTAGCTGCCAATGACTTCATCTACGATCAAAAGTACCCTGAAGGCATATTAAAAATTAGTGCTCCTCATGCTTTTGTACAAACATGCTTCTCAGAGATTATTTCTAATTTTCTAAATCAATACCCTAATATTGAAATTGATCTTTTATTTTCAGAAAATTCAATACATATTAACGAACATAAATTTGATATTCTTTTAAAAACTGAAGAAGAAATTAAAGAACAAAACATCTTTCTACTAGATACTTATAAAAGAAACTTTTATGCCACACCTGCATTCTTAAATAAAAATGGAAAACCTAAAAGCATAGAGGATTTAAGAAAATATAATATATCGCTATATTCAAGATCAGATTTAAAAAATAATTTCATTGATTCAATCCCTCAACTCATTTGCAATAATATAGAAATTCTTTTAGATTTTTGCCAAAAGAACCAAAGTATTTTATTTCTTCCTGATTTTTTAGCAAAAAAATATGAAGATGCCGGCATTATTATTAATTGTTCGCAGGACATCTTTTCATCACCAGTTTATTTTTATGCAACCACGCCGTATGGATCAAAAATTCCAAAAAAAGTTCAGCTTTTTTTAGACTCGTTAAAGCAGCATTTTCAGCCTATCACTGATCGCTCTATAATTTAATTTTTGAATCACATACAGCTATGCATTTTTTATTAACCACAAATTCCCCCTTCCAAAAACAATCCACCACCTTTTCTTGCTCGATTGACACATCCGAGCTTAAAAGCTGAATGATTGCGCCTTCAATCATATATAAAAAGAGTTTGGCATCCTGAAAATTTGCATCATTTTTGAGTGTTCTAAGCTGGCTATAAATCTCATTAATGAGCCATGTTCGATATCTCACTGCCACTTGATAAGCTTTGGGATAAGTCAGTTTCGTTTCAAAAATGGCTTTAAATAATAAATAGTACGGCCCTTCTAAATCGGTATGTAAGAAATAAAGTTTCTTTAATTGATCAGTTACGCTGGTACGGTTGACCTCCTCGGCAATTGAAACCACTTTTTCTTTTAAGCACTCTTTTTGCACGGTTAAACAGATTTCAATAAACCGCTCTTTGGAGTGAAAGTAGTTATAAAAAGTCGCTTTTGGAATTTGTGACTCTTTCACAATTTTGTCGATGCCCACGGTATGAAATCCGTGATGGTGAAACAAATGAATTGATGTATTAACAACTTTTATGGCGCGCGTTGGGAGAACTAAATTTCGCATATTTTTACCATTATAAATTCTTGTTGTTTCTAAACGAGATACTTTTTTGGGAGAAAAAAGGCATAGCAAAGCCATAAAGACTGCTTGGCACATCTCAAGTTTTATTGTTGATGCAAGTTTTTTTGAGCCGTAATGACTTAAAACCTGAAAACCCTAACGGTTATCAAGCTGCTTTAAATTTTTAAGTAGTATCGTTATAGCTTTTGGCAAAGGCTACCAAGAAATTAAGAATGTGCAAAGCCAACTCCTTTTCATTGGGAGTTCTGCCAGAGCATTAATTAAGAATTATGGTGGCAGAACGAAAGAGGGTTGACAGACTGGCTCAAGACCCAGCACGCACAAAGGCGTCCCCCTTCCGTCCTACCGCAACAAAAGGGAGACGAACGGGTTTACATCAAAAAAACGAATTTTTTCAATGTACTTGAGCGCGGCCTGTCAAAGCCGGCTGGCAATGTGGCCAGCAGGCAAAGGATAAGCTTCACATTTATTGCAGTCAAGCACACAAAATGACATTTGTTTTAAATTAGATCATTAAAAAGTAAGGATAAATAATGAGTTAGTTATTGTTTAATAGGGGTTTATAAAGCTGGGTTTTGTGAAGTAGGAATACGCTAGTGTGGCTTTCACCACCTGCGCTTTATTATTAAAGTTATTGTTTAATTGATTATTTACAATATGCTCTAGAACGATGAGAGTTTTATATTTTTGAAGAACTCTATCCTGTCATATACAGGTTCTATATTGATAAATTAATTTATCTTATCAATTTTAAAAATTTTAACACTTAAAGTACTTTGAAAAAACATTTCAAAACTCGGTCGTATATCTTCACCTTCAACTGTAATGTATTTCAAATTAGAAAAACATTGAGTATTAGCGAAATAATTATCTACTGTTGCCTGAATAACGTATTTAATTCCGAACTGGTCTTTAACACTGATATTTTGTTTAAGCATAACGATATCCTAATAAAATTATGGCAGAAATAATGGACCCGCCTAAATATCCAATAGCAAACTGAGTTTTAACTAACTCTATAATCTAATTTAAATAGTTGATTTATAGACGCATAAAAGGTACGCCCATCTAAATTTAAATCAACTTCAACTCCAGAGGAAAGGAGAACCCTTTTTCCAACTTCAACAGTTTTAAAACCTTCACGTGTATTTTGTATTCTATTTAGAGGAATTAAAGACACTAGAATTTCTGTACCATTTTTAGATTTTGCAATTAAGTCATTTATTTTTAACAATTTATATCCTAAATTAAAATTTACTTATAATCTTAAAAAAACTTTAAAATTATTTAAAAACCAAAATAAAAGCACCCATTAGTGCTTTTATTTATTAGTGCTTATAATTATTTATAGAGCAACAATATTTACAGCATTTGGGCCTTTTTGGCCTTGTGTAACACTGAATTCAACACGTTGACCTTCAGCAAGAGTTCTGAAACCTGAGTTAGCGATTTCGCTAAAATGAGCAAAAACGTCTGGTCCTGATTCTGGTTGGATAAAACCGAAACCTTTAGCTTCGTTAAACCACTTAACAGTACCTTTCATGATATTTGAATTAGACATAATACATCCTAGTTTTTTTAAAAATTTAAACCATTTTATTGGTTATGAGTAACATCGAAATAATAAAGAATGGAGCTGAAAATCTAAAAAAACGAAGGATTATGACTAATACTGCGGTACTTAGAGAAGATTTACCAAACATGACTTTTTCTAGTTATGTTCATTGTATACGAAAAATAAAATTAATCAAGTTTTCTAATATATATATTTATTTTATTTATAAAATATAGCGTACCTCTTCGCTTACCTTATATAGAATGCAACAAATAGGCATAAAAAAGGGCCTACACGTTATGAAACGATGTAAACCCTTTATAAATCTTGGTAGGTATATCCAGACTCGAACTGGAGACCTCTACGATGTCAACGTAGCGCTCTAACCAACTGAGCTATACACCTAGAATGGAAAGCATCATATTCATTTTTCAAAAGCAAAACAAGTGATTTTCAATTGAAAAAAATACAAATGAGCAGACTTTAAACAAACTTTTTTCATTTTTAAAAAAAGAAAAACGGTACATGGTTTAACCACATACCGTTTTGTTTAGCTGAATATTAAGCTCAACTTAACAAGGACATTTCTTCAAAGTACCGCCTGCCGATGGATAGCGCACATCGACACAATGACGATAGAAAGTCTTTGCATCCATTGGTGTTAAATCAGGATGATGAGCTTTCATGTGCTCCAAATAAGTTTGGTAGTCTGGAACACCAACCATCAGTCGAAAGCTTTGCTGCAAACGTTGCCACAGCGTCGCAATACGCGACCAGTTCTTTGGAGAAAGCAACAGCTCTTTTTGCGAGAGCACCGTCATTTTGATGATTTTCGCAATAATGACAGTTCCATTTTTTGCAAATTTAAAATTCATCATTACTCTCCTCGTGGGGTGACCACTTCCGGATCAGCATATACAGCAGGCGCTTCATTTACAGTTGGTTTAGGGCTTGCTAAAGCACGGCGCACAATACCAATCGAAGCAATAATCATGACAATCGAAACAATCATAAAGAAGCCACAAAGCGCAGCATTAATCTGATTCGACATCACAATGTTTTGCATTTCAGCAATACTTTTAGCTGGTTTTAATATTTCACCACGAGCAATCGCGTCAGAGAACTTATGTGCTTGTGCTAAGAAACCAATCTTAGGATTTTCGTGGAAAATCTTTTGCCAGCCCGCGGTCATACAGGTTATGAACAAGAAAATTGTTGGGATGATGGTCACCCAAACATATTTTTCTTTCTTCATTTTAAACAGAATGACTGTACCCAAAATGAGAGCCATTGAAGCCAACATTTGGTTACCAACACCAAATAAAGGCCATAAGGAGTTAACACCACCGAGTGGATCAATCACACCTTGATAGACGAAGAAGCCCCATCCACCGACTGCAACTGCCGTACCGACCAAGTTACCAAAGAATGAACCTGATGCTTTAACCGCAGGAATAACAATACCAACCGTGTCTTGCACCATGAAACGGCAAGCACGAGTACCCGCATCTACAGCAGTTAAAATGAATAATGCTTCAAATAAAATGGCAAAGTGATACCAAAACGCCATCATTGAACGGCTATTGAAAATTTCCGAAATGATATGTGCCATACCAATCGCAAAGGTAGGCGCACCACCTGTACGTGAAAGAATTGAGCTTTCACCCACTTCTTGAGCCAACACCGTTAACATTTCAGGAGTAACAACAAAGCCTAAATTACGCACAGCTTCTGCCGCAGTTTCTACAGTTGTACCCAGTACAGCCGCAGGAGCATTAATTGCAAAGTACACACCTGGGTCTAAGACAGTTGCACAGATCATCGCCATGATACCGACGAAAGACTCCATGAGCATACCGCCATAACCAATCACACGAATATCTGCTTCGTTATCGACGAGTTTTGGTGTTGTACCACTTGATACAAGCGCATGGAAACCAGAAATCGCACCACAGGCAATGGTAATAAATAAGAATGGGAATAAGCTACCCGAGAAAACTGGGCCAGTACCGTCAATAAAATGAGTCACTGCTGGCATTTTCAGTTCAGGTAATGCAATGATAATACCGACTGCTAAACCAAGAATGACACCAATTTTAAGGAATGTTGATAGATAATCACGTGGCGCTAACAATAACCAGACAGGTAAGACTGAGGCGATAAAACCATAAATGATTAAGCACCATGTCAGCTGTGTTCCTGTTAAGGTGAAAAACTCACCCCAGTAAGGATCTGCTGCAACATTTCCACCGTAAACAATTGCAAGCATCATTAAGACGAAGCCAATAATCGAAACTTCAGCAATACGTCCTGGGCGAATAAAACGCATGTAAACGCCCATAAATAATGCAATTGGAATAGTTGCTGCAATCGTGAAAACACCCCATGGACTATGGGCAAGTGCTTTAACCACAACTAAAGCCAATACCGCAAGGATAATAATCATTACCCCAAGCGCGCCAAGCATTACAACGATACCAGCAAAAGAACCTAATTCTTGTTTTGCCATTTCACCAAGCGAACGACCGTCTCGACGCGTTGAAATAAATAAAACTAAAAAGTCTTGTACTGCACCCGCGACAACCACACCGACCAGTAGCCAGATTGTCCCTGGTAAAAAACCCATTTGTGCAGCCAAAATTGGCCCGACTAATGGCCCCGCTCCTGCAATCGCAGCGAAGTGGTGACCAAAAAGTACATATTTATTGGTGGGAACATAATCCAGACCATCGGCTAAACGGTGGGCTGGGGTTAAACGTCTTGGGTTTAATTCAAATACTTTAGTTGCAATAAATAGACTATAAAATCGATATGCGATGCTATATACACATGCTGCAGCCAGTACAAGCCAAACCGCATTAACATGTTCA
>Ga0209795_10001102_pt1 | contig 17766 bp, 9 predicted proteins | sample AgamicOrMarz_FD_187166 | JGI IMG/M metagenome (GOLD analysis project Ga0209795, IMG submission 187166) | Agave microbial communities from Guanajuato, Mexico - Or.Ma.rz (SPAdes) (version 2) | ecosystem: Host-associated > Plants > Phyllosphere > Phylloplane/Leaf | place: Guanajuato, Mexico...
GTACGCCGCTTCGCTGACCTACAAGCTTGAACCCGGCCCCAGTGAAGCGATTCGTTATCCGGGCAACGGCCCGTTCGATCTGCGCCTGGGTTACAGCTCGCTCGATGAATTCCTGCCGCGCCTGCTCAAGCGCAATTATGTGATTACCGAGCAGACGCGCTTCTCCCCCGCCCTGCTCGGTTACACCGATAAAGGCCTGTTCGTGCCCTATTCGGAGAAGATCCAGGCCGGGCTGTCGATCACCGATTGCCGAGGCGCGCCGCTGTATCGATACAACTATCCGCAGCAACTGTATGCCGACTTCGCGGCGATTCCGCCGGTGGTGGTCAGCAGCCTGCTGTTCATCGAAAACCGCTTTCTCCTCGACCCGAAACAACCGCTGGCCAACCCGGCGGTGGACTGGCCGCGCTTCGGTATGGCGGCATGGTCGCAAGTGGCCAAGCTGCTGCGCCTGCCCGGGCAATCGGCCGGCGGCAGCACCCTGGCGACGCAACTGGAAAAGTATCGCCACTCGCCCGATGGCCTGACCGTGTCCGGCGCGGAGAAGATCCGCCAGATGATTTCCGCCAGCGTGCGCGCCTACCAGGATGGCCCAGAGACTCTAGGTTCGCGGCAGAACATCGTGCGTGACTATCTCAACAGCGTGCCGCTCTCGGCGGTACCTGGCCACGGTGAAGTGCACGGCATGGCCGAAGGTTTGCGGGTCTGGTACGGCAGCGATTTCAACAAGGCCAACGAGCAACTGAACAGCGCGAAGACCGACCCGCAGACCATGGCCGCCAAAGGCCTGGCCTTGCGCGAAATGCTCTCGCTGATGATCGCCCAGCGCCGCCCTTCGCATTACCTGACCAAGGGCCGCGAGGAACTGGCCAACCTTACCGACAGCCATCTGCGCCTGCTCAAGCAGAATGGCGTGATCGATAGCGCCCTCGCCGACGCTGCGCTGGCGAGCACCGTGACGTATCGCGACTGGCAGACCCAACCGACCATGCAGCCGATCGAAACCAACAAAGGCATCAGTGTCGCCCGCAGTCGTCTGGCGAGCATGCTCAATCGCCCGCTGTACGACCTCGATCGCCTCGACCTGTCGGCCACAAGCACCCTGCAGGGCGATCTGCAAACGCAGGCCACGGCTTATCTGAAAAAACTCGCCGACCCGGCCTATGCCGCAGAAATCGGGCTGCTCGGAGAACGCCTGCTGACGCCGACCAGCACCACGCAAGTACGCTACAGCTTCACCCTGTTCGAACTGACCCCGGACGGCTCGCGCGTACGCGTGCAGACCGACAGCACCGACCAGCCGTTCGACATCAACGAAGGCAGCAAGCTCGAACTCGGCTCGACGGCGAAAATGCGTGTGCTGACCACGTACCTGCAAATCGTCGCCGAGCTGCACGACAAATACGGCGCGATGAGCGGACCGCAACTGAAAAAAGTCGAAGTGCCGGATCAGGATCGCCTCAGCCGCTGGGTCATCGACTACCTGATCCAGAACAAGGACCACGACCTGTCGAAGCTGCTCGGCGCGGCGCTGGACCGCAAATATTCGGCGAGCCCCGGCGAGGCGTTTTTTACCGGCGGTGGGCTGCACACCTTTCACAACTTTCGCAAAGAGGACAACGGTCGCCTGCCGACCCTGCGCGATTCGTTGCGCGAGTCGATCAACCTGCCGTTCATTCGGCTGATGCGCGACATCGTCCGCTACACCACCTACTCAGGCCCCAACGCCGAATTGCTCAAGGATGATCGCGATCCGCGCCGTCAGGAGTATCTGGCCAGTTTCGCTGACCGCGAAGGCACCTCGTTCCTGCTCAAGTTCTGGAAGAAGTACCGCAACAAGGATACCCAGGCGCGTCTCGATACCTTCCTCGACAGCATGCGCCCGACGCCTATTCGCATGGCCGCCGTGCATCGCTATCTGTTGCCCGAGGCAAGCCAGGAAGACTTCAACCGCTTCGTGCGCTCGCACCTCAAGGGCACCAAACTCAACGAAAAACTCACAGACGACCGTTTGATCCGCCTCTACGATTCCTATGGCCCCGGCAGTTACGATTTGCCCGACCAGGGCTTCATCGCCAAGGTCCATCCGCTGGACCTGTGGATGATCGGCTACCTGCTGCATCACCCGGAAGCAACCTTCAGCGAGATCGTCAAGGCCAGCCATTTCGAGCGCCAGGAAGTCTACAGCTGGCTGTTCAAGAGTCGCCACAAGGGAGCGCGCGACAGCCGTATCCGCACCATGCTCGAGATCGAAGCCTTCCTCGACATTCATCAGCGCTGGCAGAAAGTCGGGTACCCGTTCGATCACCTGGTGCCGTCACTGGCCACCGCCATCGGCAGCTCCGGTGACCGCCCCGCCGCGCTTGCCGAACTGATCGGCACCATCCTCAATGACGGCGTGCGCATGCCGACGCTGCGCATCGACAGCCTGCACTTCGCTGCCGGTACACCCTATGAAACCAGGCTGATCAACGACCCGCACGTGGGCAAACGGGTGATGCCGGTGGAAGTGGCCCGGGCCATGCGCGAGGCGCTGTCGCAAGTGGTCGATGCCGGCACCGCCAAACGCCTGTCGGGCAGTTTCAAATTGCCCGACGGCACACCCCTGGCCATGGGCGGCAAAACCGGCACCGGCGACAACCGCATCGCGGCGATCGGTTCCGGCGGGCGGATCATCAGTTCGAAGTCGATCAACCGCACGGCGACATTTGTGTTCTACATCGGCGATCACCATTTCGGCACCCTCACCGCGTTCGTGCCCGGGCGCTCGGCGGAGAACTTCAAGTTCACCTCGGCCCTGCCCACACAAGTGCTCAAGGGCATGGCGCCGATTCTCACGCCGTATCTGCAACCGGGCAGCGATTCGCAGTGCCGACCGGTGCAAACCGCCAGCGTGGCCATGGCCGAGAACGCGATGCCCGAGCTCAAGTAACCAATCGTTTCAGGCGGCGTACGGCTCAGGGTGCCGTTTTCCATCAGCGCCGGGTGGTACTGATGTATTTTTTCCATTCGATTTTTGGTCGGATCCGACGTCAACCGCGGCGATAGCTCCCGATCTTTGAACTTTTGTTTTGCTCATGCGGCAGTAGGCTGAATACTCCCCAACAATCAAGGATGATTGGCCATGCCTACTGCTTCCCTGCCCGCCGAACCAACGGACAAAGGGCAACACTACGAGTTCATCAAATCTGCCGTCAGCGAACCGTTCAAAAACGCCACCGTCAGTCGGGGCCAAGCCCTGGCGGCAACACCTCTTAACGTCGAGCCCTGGTACACGAACGTGGGCGCAGGCTCGATGGAGAAGCTTGCTGCCGCCAACCTCAAGGCCTGGACATCACAGAACAGCGTCGATCATGCACTGGCGAAAACCGACCTCTACGCATTTGCCGAGCCGTTGTTGAAAGCGCTGATCAAACAACGCCACGGCATCGAGCCGGATGTGCGCAATACGTACCTTCTTCTGTATCAATCAAAAAAGCTGCCCTGGTACACGATCAATATTTCCGAAGGCACCACTGGTCGGACCGTGTCGTTGCTGGATGCTGCCCTGCACAATTTTGCCAGCCATGAACAAGTCGAACAGGGTTCGGCGTATATCAGCAAACCCGATGCCCGAGGACTTTTCGATGTGCTGCCCATCGCCAACAAGATGTCCATCGCCCGGTTCCAGACGTTATGCCGCGATCTGGACCTCGGTGGACAGTACAAAACCCATCTCGAGCAATTGCTGTTGCCCACCGAGCCGCTCGCGCAAGGTGTTCTGCAAGCACGGGTGCTGGCCGCCCAAAAAGATGCCCTCGCCGCTGCCGCGCTGATGGCCATGCTCAGGCAGGACATTCAGTACGATGCTTACGAGATGATTCTGAAGCTGATCGATGGCGATTCGCGGGCGTTGCTCGATGGTATCCCGATTCGCTGCTGCGACCTGTCCATGCTTGAAACGCCATTGACCGGCGTACTGTTGATGGTGCACGGCGCTCGTGCCTCCCTGGGTCAGCGAAGGCTTATCGTCTACGTTCCGCATGACCCTGATCATCCGCTCAAGGACTACGACTCGCTGGGTGCCTTCAGGGACGAGTTGACCCGCCAATTGCGTGAAGACCGCTACAGTCACGCAACCCGGCAGACCTACCGGCAATTCTTCAGCCAGTTCGTCGACCAACAGCAGCGCGGGCATTTCTTTGCGTTGCTCGAGCAACGCCTGTTCACTATCAGCTATCACCCGCGAACGGCCCCGAACGATCAGCGCCCACCCTGGCGCAAAACGCCTGTTGCCAAGCCCAGGCTGCAATTCAATCATCTGCCGGTGCGAGGCAATTACTGGCGCCATGCGTACGAGCAAAAGCTCAACAAAATCCTCAATGACGCCAGGGAAGTTGCCGTGTCCACGGCGGCGGCCGACAGCAAGGCGCGCTGGGAATGGTGGGAAAATTTCAAGAAAATCGTCTCGGACATCTTCAATGTTGCGCTGTTGATCGCCACCCCGTTCGTGCCCGGGCTTGGCGAGTTGATGATGGCCTACACCGCTTATCAATTGACCACCGAAGTCATCGAGGGCGTTGTCGATCTCGCCGAAGGCCTGTGGCAGGAAGCGGCGGACCATGTCATTGGCGTGGTCACCAGCGTCATCGAACTGGCTGCGTTCGGCGCCGCAGGGCAAATCGGCAGCGCCTTCAAAATCAAGCTGTCGCCGCTGGTCGAAGGCACGCGGCCGGTCGAGTTGCCGGATGGCAGACCGAGCCTGTGGCATCGCGATCTGAGCCCGTATGCGCGCAACGACCTGGCCCTGGAGCCGCAATCCAGACCCGATCGACACGGCCTGCATCAGCATCCGAGCGGAAAGGTCCTGCCGCTGGAAGGCAAGCTGTATGTCGTTGACAAGGCGTCGACCGACCCGGCTGTCAACACGCACCGCATCCAGCACCCGCGCCGTGCCAATGCTTATCAGCCGCAGGTCGAACACAATGGTCATGGCGCGTGGGTGCACGAAGCGGAGAACCCACTGGACTGGCCGGACGCCAGACTGATGCCCCGCCTGGGTCACAGCGTCGACAATTTCACGCCGACGCAACTGGAACAGATTCAGCGCACCAGCGGCACCTCCCACGGCGAACTGCGGCGCATGCATCTGGACAACAATCCGCCACCGCCATTGCTGGCCGATACGGTCAAACGCTTCAGCGCTCGAGAGCAGGTGCGAAACGCCACAGCGAGCATACGCAACGGTCAGGCAATTGACGCCGACTCGGTGTGGCTGGAGCCGATACTGACCAGCCTGCCGGGCTGGCCACCGGCGCGCGCACTGGAAGTATTCGCCAACCAGGAGCTGACCGGTTACTCGCGCAAATACGGCAACCCGCTTGCCCAGCAGAGCGACACCCTGCGCATCAGCCTCGCCGACCTCAACGCCGGTGAGTTGCCGGAACGGGTCACGGCTTTTCTACGCGAGGAGGAACTGAACAGTCTGCTGGGGCCAATGCTCACCCCGGAACAACGCGTGCCAGCGTTGCGCAATCAACTCGCGGACGCGGTCAAAAAACGCCGCAACGACGTAGCCCGGCATGTTTATCAGGCGGGCGAGCGCGGCACGAGCGATGAGCTGCGCACGGTCAAACAGGTGTTTCCCGAACTGCCGCTGCCGCTGGCAGAAAAAGTCGTGGCCCGTGCCCGTCCTGCCGAGCTGCAGACAATCCGTGAGGAGCACCGCTTGCCGCTGCGCTTGAAAACCGAGGCCCGTGAACTGGATTTCGAGGCCTCGACCAGCCGCGCTTATGAGGGCTTTTATGGCGACGGGCCGACGACGGCGCAAAGCGAACGCTTGGCACTCAACACCTTGAAAATCAATAGCGACAGTTTTGCCGATCTGCATATCGAGGTGCGTGACGGCAGCCCTGAAGGACCACTGCGCTGCAGTGCCGGACCGCAAGACGCGACAAACGTGCGGCGCCTGATCCGCGATGAGAAGGGCCGCTACGAAGTACTCGACGTTGACGGCCGCAGCGTCCACGCCAACGCTGATTTCTACGAATCGCTGCTGCAGGCGCTGCCGGACGAAGCCCTGGCGAGCATCGAACTTCGGCGCGGCCAGGGCGAGGGCTTCAAGCTATGGATCATGGACCGTTGCGCACTGCCGAGCGAACGGCGTATCGCGCTGGCCGAGCCGCCCATCCGCCCGGTAATACCCCATGAAACCGAACGATTGGTGCGTGGCTGGCCACGTTTCCTTGGTAGCCCGACACCGGAGCAACGAATCAGTGAACTCTACCCGTTGATGAACGAGAGGGAGGTCACTGCGTTTGTCGAAACACTCACGCGCCGAGGCAAACACCTGGAAGCTATCGACCAACTCGAAAGCGAACGCAACCAATTACAGAGCGAGCTGCGTAACTGGCGTGACGGCTACAGCGAACGCGACGGCGAAACAGGGCACCCTCATCTGTCAATAGAATTCCAGCGCGAAGGTGGGCAGTTTATTCTGGATCGGTTGACCGAATGTTTTGATCGAAACAGCGAGATTTTCGGTGAGCGCAGCGTCCACCCCGACCAGGGCTACACCCTGGATCTGTCGTCCGACCTTCAAAATCACAAGCTGGAAAACTGGTGGAATGACCTGCGCAGACGTCCAAAAATGAAGCCCTATTTCGATCGCATTACCGCACTGAAAATCGATCGGGCAAGGCTGCCGCCAGACCCCAGCATCCTGCTTAGCACCTTCCCCAATTTGCGCCAGTTGAGTGCGCGCCAATGCGAGCTCAAGGAGCTGCCTTCGATTCTTGGGCTGATGCGACAAATGGAACAACTCGATCTGGCCGACAACGCTATCCGGCTGACCACCGAGTCGCGCCAGGACCTGGGCGCGCTGGACCGACTGCGCACCCTCAATCTGAACGGCAACCGCCTGCAAATACCGCCTGACGTCAGCCGGATGGATCATTTGACGAACTTGCATCTGCGAGATACCCGTCTCAAGGCCTGGCCCGAAGGGTTGTTCGAAGTTGGCAGCACGCCGAAACAACGACCGCGCAGCTTCACGCTGGACATGCGCGGAACCAACGTCGACACGTTGCCGGAAGTCGCCGCCAAGTCCGATCAGGAGTTAATTCTGAGCCGGTCACGCCTGGACCCGTCATCGCTCACGCCCGACGACCGCATTCGCTACGGCAAATACCGTGAGTCCGCAGGTTTCAGTGCCGTACAGGATTACCTGCCGGCCGCCAGCGACGAGCTCCTCCATTGGAAGACATTTCCGCGAAATTCCATCGACTTCAGCCCGTCAGGTTCACTGAGCAGGTACCGCGAGGAGTCGTGGCACGATCTGATGGCCGAGCCCGATTCCGCTGGTTTTTTCAGCGTGATCCGCAAACAGCGCGAAAGCGCCGATTACCACACGGATGAAGGACGCCGGCGCCTGACCCAGCGCGTCTGGGAAATGGTCGACGCGGCCGCTGTCGACGCCAAATTGCGCGAGGCCCTGTTCAAGCAGATCGTCTCCCCCGAGGACCGCGGTGATCTGGGCGCGCAATTGTTCAACTCGCTGGGAATGAAAGTGCTGGTTTCAAAGGCCTACACGGAGTCGACCTCACCGGCCATGCTGGAGGACAGGCTCGTACGCCTGGCCCGTGGTGCGGCTCGTCTGAACAAAGTGGCCGATGAAGCCGCTTTCGAATACAAGACCCAGGAGGCGTTGAACGCCAGCGACCCGAAGAATCTGGCGCCCGACGAAGTCGAGGTTCACATGGTGTACGAGACTGCTCTGGCGGGACGGCTGCAGTTGCCATGGCAGTCGGACCAGATGCTGTACCGCCCGCGTTCCGGCGTTACCGTGGAAAAGGTCGACGCGAGTTACGCAAGAATCATCCAGGGTGAACAAGGCGATGGCTTGGTCAACGCCATGCTCGATCTGGACTCGGACAACTTTTGGGCTGACCACCTGCGCAAGACGTACCCGGAACTCTACGAACTCAATGATCGGACTTTCGAGCCCATGGAAGGCCTGCTCGATGAGCTGCGCGAGGCCAAAGCCGAATGGGCTGACCCGAACGGGCAAGCCAATCCGCATACACTTGCCGCAAAGATGCAGAAACTCGCCGATCAGCTGGACATTGCCGATGAACCCGGGCTGTTCGACGAAGTCCCGATGAGCCAGCAACGTTACCAGGAACTTTTGAACGGAATCGGCTACAAGCGCAACGAGCTGTCACGCCGCCTGACCCGCGAAGCGATGGCCAGAGCCGCCCTGTAAAACCGCACATATCCGACCGACCAGCCTTCGAAGGCTGGCCGGTCTGATCCATCTAGTCCACCTCTGAATCCCAGATCACCGTGATATTGCCTCTGAAGGGTCGGCCTTTGGCATTGATGATCAACCAGTTGGTGGACGTCGGCCCTACTTCGAAATGCAGCGTTCCCGGCTTGCGATCCAGATAAATGCCCGGTTGAAACGCGGCACTGGCCTGGCGTTTGAGCGGGTACCGATTGACCGGTTGACCGGTACTATCGGTCAGGCCGCTGGGCAGACTGACACTGACGTCTACCGCGCCGGCGTAACCCGACTCGCGGTCGACGATGCCGCAGCCGGAGCCAAACCCAAGGTCGTGCTCACACTCGATACTCATGCTGAATCTGGACGACGCGGAAATCAGGAAGGTCTGATCGCGAAACAGCCGCACAGGCTTGCGACCGCTGTCCAGCCATGACTGCCATCCACCCTGGGGTTGCAGCACAACCTGATTGCCGCCAGGCGGAATGTCGACTTTGAGGGTGTGCTGTACGTCGAGTACGAAATCCAGCGTGACGCGATCATCGTCCGGCTGAAATTGCGATCCGAAGCTGAAATCGCCACTGGGCCCCATGCTGTAGGTCAATGAACCGGTATACAGGCCCGAAGACATACCCAGGGGATTGGGCGTGCGCAATTCGTAAGCGAAGTCGAGGGTGTCGAAATACATCGACGGAATGGTGGCCGTGGTCGCCTTGGTACACAGCGCTTCGACAGGCGTTTTCCAGAAAAACCGGTAACTGTTCGGCGAGAAGAAACCGACACCGCTGTAGCGGCAGGGCGAGGGTGCGTACACCCAACTGCTGCCGCTCCACAGCAATTGATGGCCACGCAGCACGTCGCTCACACCAACCAGCTCGTGTGCCGGCTGACTCAGGACATACGTGGAGCCGATGCCGGTAATACGCACCTCAACGGTTTCGGTCTCCATCGTTTCGGCGTTGGTCACGGTCAATCGGCGCCAGTTGGCCGGCACCTTTATGCCCACATCCCAGCCAGGCGGGAGACTGGACTTTGAGTCGAATCGAACCGGCAACTGAATACTGAACACCGAGTTTTCCGCACATTGACCGGGATAACTCGCGCAATAACCGCTATTCGGAGTCTTGTTCACGAACACGTTCTTGCTCGGTTGCGCAGGGTCGGGTTGAAACAGCGCGCGGATCTCCTGGTTCACCGCCTGCGCCTGCCCCATGCTCAACGCAAGCGTCAGGCCCAAACCGTAAATCGCAGGCCTTGACAGCGGTTTGATCGGTTTTGCAGTCATGTTCATTACTCAGCGCCTGGCGTACTGGCACTGAACATCAGCAGTACGTTGCCGTAATAGTTCCCTGAACGGTATCCGCCTACGGGCTCGACCGGCTCGATCTTCAGCGCGACGCGCTTGCCGGCGGCGGCCTCCTCCCGGGAGAGCACTTGTCGCGGAAGGACGTGAGAGCTCAACTCCACATTGTTGAACGTGACCCGCAATTGGATAATCTCTCCCGGCCTGCCGTTTTCCAGAAAAGGATCAAGCAGCAGGCGGGCATCAATGGCGCTGCTGTCATGGCGTGCATCGAAATTCTTCTCCAGGCTGCCCAGCGTGGCTTTCGGATAATCCCAGAACAGTTGCTGGGGCCGGTGAATCCAGTCCGGCTCTGCTGGAATCACATAGAACGGGCGGCTGGGAATGGTCAGCGACACTTCGAAGGTGTGCTCTTCTCGCGCTCCCCAGGCCTCGCTGCCGCTCAGGCTGGCGGCGGCCAGCAGCACGAGCGCGGTAGATTGCTTGATCATTTTGGTTACCCGGTGCGTCATTGGAAAACCGTGTTAGCGGCTGGCGATCTTCATGGTCTTTTTGGCGTTGCCTTCAATCAGGAAGAAGCGGTACTCGCGACCCTTCTCCTTGTCGAAGGCGAACGTCTTGCCAGCCAGAACGTGATGTTTGGTGGTCGCCCCGCAGTCGCTTTCCTTGCTCAGCGAGCAGCTTTTGAACTCGTCGACGATGACCACGGTGTTGCCGTTGTTGCGCAGTTCGTAGCGGTTCTCGGTGTCATTGACTGCCGTGTCGAAACGCGCATCCCTGGGCCGCACGAAGAAGATCGTGCCGAACCCGGTCATGACGTTGACGCCCGCCGAGAGTGATTTCCTGTATTCGTCGCGCTCTTCGCCGCTGACCACGAAGTCGTCTTCCTTTTCCGGTACCACCGGTACGAAGCGCACGCGAAAATAACGCTCTTTATCGCGAGCGCCCATGTACAGCAGACGCGTGCCCTGCATGCCCTGCGCCGGCACGATCAGCCGTGCCGGGCTGGCCATCAGGCCGTTTCGCGAGGCGCCATCGGCAGCGTTCACCACCGGAATTTCCTGCGGCGTACCGTCGGCGCCGTAAACGATTTCCAGGACATTGATCTTGACGAACGCCGTGGCGTCGCCGCTGTTGAAGACCCGTTTGAGATAGGTGCTTTTATCGGCATCGAGATAGTCGTACACCGTGCCGACATTGATCTGCGGCCCGGCCTGCGCCGTCAGGCAAAACAAGCTGAGCAGGCTCAGCAGCAAACTGCGATTCATTGTTTCAACTCCACTGGATTGGAAAAGGCCCTGTCTGACGTGCTCATACATCCGAATCCCATATAACGGTCACGTTGCCGCGCAGCCTGTCGGCGACGCCGGGTCTGAGCAGAAAATCGATGGCGAATGGGGTCATGTCGAAATGCAGAGTGCCGGGCTTGCGGTCGACATACAGACCTGGCTGGAACGGACCGGCCCACGTGTTGAAGTTCAAACGATGACGGGTGACCGTCTGGCCGGGACTGCCAGGACCACTGATGCCGGGAGGCAACGACATCCAGACCTGGATATCTGTGGTGTTGCCCTCAGCACTGCCCAATCTGCACGTGTTCCCTCCGGGAGAGTTGCACAGCATCATGACCTTGAAGCGCGACGACGCTGAGATGTAGAACAGCTGATCGCGAAAAACCTGCGTCGGTTTGCGCCCACTGTCCAGCCAGGACGCCCAGCCGCCCGCCGGCTCCAGGGTTACGTTGTTGGCGCCAGGCGGAAGATCGATCTTCAGGGTGTGCTGTACGTCGAGTACGAAGTCGAGATTGAGGCTGGCATCGTCCGGGCGCAGCACCGAGCCGAAATCGAAGTCGCCAGCGGGTCCGATGCTGTAGGACATCGAACCGGTATACAAACCTGAAGACATGTTCAGCGGATTCGGCGTACGCAACTCGTAGGCAAAATCCAGAGTTTCGAACGATATGGTCGGAATCATGAACGCCGTATATTTGGTGCAGCGCGCTTCTACCGGTGTTTTCCAGAAAAAACCGTAGTGGCTGGGACCGTAGGGCAGATTTCCGCTGAAGAGGCAAGGCGCGGCGGCGTTCACCCAACTGCTGGTTGTCCACAGCGCACGGTGTCCTTCGAGGTCATCGTCAGCCCCCGTCAGTTCTTTGGCCGGTTGACTCAGGCGATAGGTGGATCCGATACCGGTAATGCGGATTTCGACAGTCTCCACCTCCTGGGTATCGGCATTGGTCACCGTCAGCCGCCGCCAATTGGCAGGTGCCTTCACCGGTATGCCCTCGCCAGGCAGGAGAAAACGACTGGCGTTGAAATTCACCGGCACGCGAATGCTGAACATGACATTTTCCGCGCACTGGTTCGGGTAATTCGCGCAGTAACCACTGTTCGGCGTTTTGTTGACGAATACGTTTTTCGTCGGCTGGGCGGGATCCGGGCGAAACATTGCGCGAATTTCCTGACTCGCGCCGTGAGCGGTGGATATCCCCAACGCCAGTGCCAGTGCGCAACCCTGTGCTAAAAGCTTCATCATCAGCCCGCCTTCTGTGCAGTGGAGGTAACGTCCGCCAGGGTGTCCGGCGTGCAGCGCAGATCGCCGATCATCAACACGTTGTTTTCGCTGCGATGGTCGGCCTCGTTGAGGCGGAACTGGCACAGCAGTTGGTTGCCCTGACGCACTTCCAGGGTCGGCGAGCCGGCATTCATTTCCATCGAGAAGAAGCCGTCGACTTCGGTCACGCCCCGGCTGGCATGGTTGATCACGTGGTGGCCCTTGAGGGGCTGCCCGCGTCCATCGACCAGGCGACCGAGCACGGTCAGGGTTTTCATCACGCGAATCTTGCGGTACTCGACCCCGCCCTTGTTCAGGTGATAGCGAGTGCGCGCCGGTTCGATGGTGGCAGCCGGGACGGCGTTGCCTTCGAAATCGAAACTCACCGAGCTGTTCTGGTAGGCGGTGATCGGAATGAAATTGCGCCCCGGTTTCAACGCCGTGCCGCTGCCGCTGTAATCGTCGGCACGCAGGACGATGTCCTCGATATCCGACTCCACATCAACGATCATCCCGGCGCCGCGCACTTCGCTCTGGCTGGTCATGAGCATTTGCTCACCGCCAACCACCAGGGTGCTGTCAACGTTTAGGCCGCCGGTGAAATTGCCGTTGTACGACGAACGCTGGATGAAGCCGTCGCCGTTGATCGAGTCGGTGCGGAAGTTGGCCAGGCTGGAAACACCCAGGCCATAGGTGTCGGTCAGCGCGGTCACCGACACGCTCTGCAGCACGTGATCCTTCAGTTCCTTGCGCCAGCCGAGCGAGGCATTGTTGTCGCGTTTGCCATCGCGAGCGGTGCGTGAACCGATGCTGCCGGTGAGTTGTTGGCCAGGCGCGCCGAGTGCCAGGTTGATGCTCAGATCGACGCCGCGGTTGCGCGCATCGCCGCTGCTGTAACTGCCGGGCCGATCGAAAATCGACAGACGCCAGCTGGCATCGCTGCCCAACAGCACGGTGCGCTGGGTCCAGCCCAGATCGACGCCCATACCTTCGACATTGCCTTCGCTGTGCGAGACCCGAGCGTTGAGCGAACTCTTGCTGCTCACGCGGTGGTTGAGCGCCAGCGATGAATTGCTGGTCTGGCCAACGAAGACGTTACGCGGACGAATACGAGTGCCGTCAGGCAATGTGTCATAGGTGTTGGTGGTGTCGAGCCAGCTGCGGTTGTGGCTGATCACCAGACTGCCCGAGCCATAGTTGTAAAGGCTTTGCAGATCCAGACCGGTGCCGTAGTCCTCGGTCTTGTAGACGTTGGCGTACAGGCTGAGGTGGTTGGCCAGGGTCCAGTCAATCGACGTGCCGTACTGCAGTTTTTCGCGGATCTGGCGCGCCGAAGCGCCGATAATCACCCGCGGGTGCAGCAGATAGTTCACCGCCGCGCCGGCGGTGGGACTGCCGCTCGACTGCGTGTCCCAGTTGCTCAGCAGTTTGCTTTCTTCGCCGGCGAACAGGTTATAGCGCCAGCGCTCGTCGAGGTTGCGCCAGTTGTTGGGCTTGTACACCAACTCCTGAGTCGTCGAGGTGATCTGGCCGTCTTCGATCAGGCGCACCTCCACTTCATAGATGCCGCCGGGCAAAGGTCGAGTGTCGAGCGTCTGCAACCCGGCCGGCACCGATTGCGTATTGATCAGCAGACCGTCGCGCCAGATCTCCACCGACCCCTGACGATTGGCCGTTACATAGATCGGGTAGACGCTGGGCATCGGGCTGTTGATGGCGAGGCTGTCGGAGCTGCCGTACATGACACCGACTGCCGTATCGGGGCTGGTACCAAACGTACGCGGCTGACGCGTCAGTCCTTCGGAATTGGGGGTGAAATAGCCCAGGCGGAAGAAACTGCCTTGCAGTTCGCGCTGGGTGTGCAGCTCGTGCACGGCGTGGTACAGCTTATCGTCGGGGCCGCCGAGCCGGGCAACTTGCAGGTTGAGCGTCTGGCTCCAGTTGCCCAGGCTGGAACTGGCTTCCAGGCCAAAACGTCCACCCAGGTCCTGATCCTGACCACCGTTGAGATTGAGCTGGTTGCGCACCATCAGGCCGCTGCTGCCCCCGCTCGGCTGTTCGTAATAACGCTTGGCCGCTACGTCGCGTTCGGCGTTTTCGGTGGCGATCGAGACCAGCGAGTTCTCCAGGTTGTAATGCACCGCCAGAAACTGGTCCGGGCACGAGCCGCTGCACGCCCCCAGAGGCACGCCGGGCTTGAAAAAACTCGCCCATTTTTCCCGCTCGGCAGGGCCGAAGCGGTTTTCGCTGGTGTCGGTGAATTCGAGAAGCGTAATGCGATCATCGCGAGACAAGACCACCATGGCCTCACCCAGCGGCTGCTGATCGACTTCGACCCGCACCGCCAGCGGTACATCGAAGAAATGCTCCTCGAAATCCGCGGGCAAACCTTTTGCCTGCGCCAGCAGACTGCGTGGTGTGGTACCGGCGGTGTTGGATGCGACGGCTGCGCTGGCACAAAACAACAGCGCAAGCGCAGCCGCGATGGGGGTCATCGGGAACATGAACTTGTACTCAGATTTTTTCTAACGAAGGAAAATCCGGCGGGGCGGACACGGGTGTACGCCCCACTGGTCAGTGTTCTGCATGAACGAGAACACTTAGCGCCTGATCATGGGATCAAGGTGCTGGCGGAACGGCGTCGAAGATCATCGCCACGGAACCGGTGTAATCACCTGGCTGGAAGCTGTTGCCCTTGGCGGAGATTTTCAGCGGTGCGCGGTAGTTGACGTCAGACTCGGCTTCACCCACGACCAATTGCGGAGTCAGTGTCAGTTCCTTGTTATTGAGCATTACTTGCAGGTCGATCGAACTGCTGCCGGAAACCAGTTTCGGCTGGCTTTCGAGGCTGGCATGAACCGAGCCATTGTTATTGCGCACATCGAAGAAACCATTGACTTCGGCCATTTTTCCGGTGCTTGGCTGATAGCTCATGTCCTGGTCCTTGTTGACCAGATCCGGGTCGGTCGGTACGACATAGAAACCATTGGTTGGCACGTGAGCGATCAGACTGATGGAGTGCGACGCTTCGCCCGCAGCGAAGGCGGTCGAGGACATTGCCAGAAGAGCCAGTGGAGCAGCGATTGCGATTTTCTTGAACATCGTTCAGTACCTGTTTGCTTTATATAGGGGGGGTGTCATTGAAAGTTCACAAACGCTTTTGCTCATCGACCGCCGGAGCAACTTGAACTTTCAATGGCGGGCATCATCGACTGTTGCCTCTGGAATGTAAGCAGGCAACTTCCGACAAACTCGTAGTTAAACAACCCCACACCCCGCCAGAAAAAAGAACAAAAAACAGATACTTGCAACATTCACTGTAAGTTGCGCCCTACACACAGTTACAGGCAAAAAACCATACAGCAACTTAGCCGCTTTAAAGCGGCAACTTGCGAGGAATTAGAATATATACTCAACTACAACTAGAGCGATAACTTTAACTTTAAGGTCACCGCTTTGATTTCTGCATGAAAAAGCGTTTTCCGGCTATTTTTTGCCTTCACCGCTCGTCCGCCCAAGCCGAAGCGAGGTCAAAAACGTCTTGCGCAGGCCTTAAGATATATCTTAAGTTGTATCTAAATACGACGAGAGAGAAAGCATAAGTGAGAGACCATCATTCCCCACACCGCGAGCACGGCGATGGCCGCGACGGCTTCGAGAAACGCCCCGGTCGCGAACGCGGCGGCCGTGGCCCGCGCGTCTTCGCCCCCGGCGACCTGAAATTGCTGTTGCTGGCGCTGATCGCCGAGCAGCCGTGCCACGGCTACGACCTGATCCGGCAGATCGAAGGCATGTTCGACGGCGCTTACAGCCCCAGCCCCGGGGTGATCTACCCGACCCTGACCTTTCTGGAAGAGAGCGATCTGATCGCCGGTGATGCCGAGGCCGGCAAAAAACGTTACAGCGTGACCGACGCCGGTCGTCTGTCTTTAAGTGAACAGGCGGTGGCGCTCGACGGCGTACGCATGCGCATCGACGTCAGCAAGCGCTCGCTGCGCGGCCATGATCGTCCGGCGGAAATCCACGAAGCCGTGCATAACCTGCGCCATGCCTTGCAGCTGCACCACGGCCGCTGGAGCGCCGAAGAAATCCTGCGGGTGCGCGACCTGCTCAACGACACCGCCAAAGCCATCGTCGACGGCCCTGCCGTTCAACCTGCCTCGGAGAAAGCCGAATGACTGCAGTCGATACTCAAACCATTCACCGCGTGATGCACGAAATCAAACGGCGCAAACTTGAAGTGCTGCGCGTCACCGACCTGACCCCGCGCATGCGCCGCATCACCCTTGGCGGGCCGGAACTGGCCGGGTTCATCAGCCTCGGGACGGACGATCACGTCAAACTGCTGTTCCCACAGAATGCCGAACAGGCCGCCGCGCTGGAAACTCTGCAACTCGGCGCCAGCAAGGACAACGGCCCGCTGCCGCAGATGCGCGACTACACCCCGCGTCGTTACGACCTGGAAAAAATGGAGCTGGACATCGATTTCGTCCTGCACGGCGACGGCCCTGCCTCGACCTGGGCGGAGCAGGCGCAACCGGGGCAGTTCCTGCATATCGGCGGGCCGCGCGGTTCGATGATCGTGCCGGACATCTTCGACAGCTACCTGCTGATCGGCGACGAAACCGCCCTCCCCGCCATCGCCCGCCGCCTCGAAAACCTCGCGGCGAATCGCAAGGCGCTGGTGGTGATCGAAGTGGAAAACGGTGCCGAGCAGCAAGTGCTGGAGAGCGCGGCGCAGTTCAATGTGATCTGGGTGCTGCGCGAAGGTGGCAGGGACAATCTGCTGACTACCGTCAAGCAACTGCAAGTGCCCAAGGGCAATCTGTACGCCTGGGTGGCGACCGAAACCAAGGTCTCGCGGCAGATCCGCCGGGTGCTGATCGATGAGCATGGGCTCGACGAACAGTTCATCAAGGCGGTTGGCTACTGGCGGGCGGAAGGCTCTGACGAGGAGTGATTTTCCTCTGACCACAATTCCCCTGTGGGAGCGAGCTTGCTCGCGAAAGCGGTGTGTCAGTCAACATCCATGCAAACTGATACACCGCATTCGCGAGCAAGCTCGCTCCCACACTGGATCTCAACTTCGTGCGGACAATCTGCGGTCGAGACCGATAATCAGCAACCCCACCAGCACAAACCCCACCAAGATCCCGCCGGCATTCGCCAGCACCTGTGGATAACCCAGCACCGCCACATCAATGAACGGATACGCATAGGCGCCGAGCAGATGTCCGCGCAGCAAGGCGTAAATGAAATACACCAAGGGGTAGATCAGCCACAGCGGCAGGTGCCACAGGCGCAACGTGCCTTTGGGGACGCAGCGCCACCAATAGCCGAGAAACAGCAATGGCATGACGTCGTGGAGCAATTCATCGGCAACAAACTGCCAGCCTTCGGGATGCCACAAGTGCCGCAGCAGGATGCTGTAGGCCAGAGCGACGACGGCGATGCTCACCGCGGTCCCGCTGCTGACCCACGGTTGCAGAAACCAGCGCCGCGCTGCGGATTCGCGCTCGGTGGCAGCGCAGGTCAATACCGTCGCCACCAGGGTGTTGGTCAATATGGTGAAGTAGCTGAAGAAACTCACCAGCCCGCCCAGCAGGCTGGCGCCGATGCTCAATCGTGCGAAGAGAATCAGGTACAGCTG
>Ga0209795_10001105_pt1 | contig 17745 bp, 14 predicted proteins | sample AgamicOrMarz_FD_187166 | JGI IMG/M metagenome (GOLD analysis project Ga0209795, IMG submission 187166) | Agave microbial communities from Guanajuato, Mexico - Or.Ma.rz (SPAdes) (version 2) | ecosystem: Host-associated > Plants > Phyllosphere > Phylloplane/Leaf | place: Guanajuato, Mexico...
CTTCAATCGCACGCTTGCCTTTACCCGTTACGATAATAATATCTTCAATGCCCGATTCAATAGCTTCTTCAATAATATATTGAATAGTAGGTTTGTCTACAATCGGAAGCATTTCCTTCGGCATTGCCTTTGTTGCAGGTAAAAAACGTGTTCCTAGTCCTGCTGCTGGAATAATCGCTTTTCTTACTTTTTGCATGTTATGTTCTCCTTTATTATGTAATTGTGTATGTACGACCGTTTTTGCTAAAAACAGTTCCCACTAACTGTATTTCGACTACATTAGATAAATTTTGCACTAAAAACAAAAAAAGAATGATAAGCTGGTTGACGCCTATAAATTCGTCCAAACTAGCTATCTTTTCTCTTACAAAACGTTCTTTTTTCTACACATATAGTAATATATCTTTTTCCTCAGTACGTCAACACGCATGCTGGAACACAAAATAACGCATTGCACTATGTCAGACCTTCTGACATAACTGTTTAAAGCATAATTTCATCCATCTTATCAAGTAATAAGTCTGTATGCATATAGGAAAAAGGTGGCGAATTAAAATAGTAATGAAATCTTACTCTCTCTTTTATGTGCCTTAAGACCTAACAAAAGCAATATTCATATTAGCACATTACACTAAGTATTTCTATGTCTTTTTTTGTCGAATTTTCTACCGCAGTAAATTTAGTGCTTATCTTTCTTATATAGATTACTCAGGAAAGAATAGCTAATGAATGCTTGCCAAACCTGAAAATAAGCCTTTTAGCAGATACACCGAGCCTTAAAAACGGCAAACAAAAATAAGGCGCCGAAACCGCTTTGGTTTCGACGCCTTATAAAAAAGCCTGCCTGTTATTTAAGAAATTAGATTAATTACTTCCATAATAATAGTAATAATTTCCTTCTTCCATTTTACGATTATTAAGAACCGCACCAAGCAATTTTGACTTTGCCTGCGTTAATAAATCTTTTGCTTTTAACGCTGCATCTTTTTCCGTTTTTGAACTGCTCACGATTAGAAGTGAAGCATCTACTTGGTTCGCTAAAATTTGAGCATCCGCTACTGCTAAAATAGGCGGTGTATCAAAAATAATCATATCAAACCGCTCCTTCATCTCAGCAAGCACCTCTCCCATTTGCTTAGAAGCAAGGAGTTCAGAAGGGTTAGGAGGAATTGGGCCGCTCGTTAAGACGTAAAGATTCGGCACTTCCGTACTTTGAACCGCTTGTCCAAGCTGTGATTGTTTCGTTAACACATTGGTAAGACCAGTATGATTTTCAAGACGGAACGTGTAGTGTGCCGTCGGCTTTCGTAAATCTCCGTCAATAAGCAGCACGTTCAAGTCCTGCTGTGCATAGACAGTAGCTAAGTTAGCAGCCGTTGTAGACTTTCCTTCTGAAGGTCCGCTAGATGTCAATACAAGAGATTTAATCTCTTCGTCCGCTCCTGAAAACTGAATGTTCGTACGAATCGTACGATACTGCTCGGCAACAGGATCTTTCGGACTGTTATGAGACAGCAGACGTCTTTTTAACGTCAGCATTTTATCATTTTTTTGATCTTTCTTTTTACGAGCCAAACGTCTCACCTCTTTGCGGTACGCGAGCAGTTAAATCCGGACGCTGTACGTTGGTTGCTTTTGGTACATCTTTAATTATTGTCACAACTCCCATAACGGGTAGTTCTAAAAGATTTTCAATATCTTGTTCTGTTTTTAGCGTATTGTCTAAGTATTCTAGTAGAAATGATAAACCGACACCTACCATTAATCCAACCACGATGGCAATTGCAATATTTATCAAAGGCTGAGGCTTAACTGGACTAGCACTTTGACCAAGCATTGCTTTTGCCAGCACTTTTACGTTATCCACGTTCATAATTTCAGGCACTTCTTTTTTGAAAACAGAAGCGGTTGTATTAGCAATATCAGTCGCACGCTTCGCGCTTGTATCTTGTACGACAATCTGTGCTACCTGAGAATTTTGAGCACTGGTCACTTGAATTTGGTCGCTTAAGTTTTGAGCAGATCCATCAAGTTTTAATTCTTTAATAACTTTGTCCAAAATAGCTGGACTTTTAATAATATCATTATACGTGTTAATAAGCTGTACGTTCGTTTGAACAGTTTGCGTATTATATAACTGTTCATCGCTTTTTGCTTGATTAACTAAGATCTGCGTTTTCGCTTCATACACAGGCGTTAAAACAAAAAAGCTAATTACCGCACTTACAGTTGCTGCGATAATTGCAATCAGTATAATAAGCCAAAGACGCTTACTTAACACTTGAAACAAATTTCGTAAACTAATTGTCTCTTCCATGGTTAACCTCCAAACTTCATAACTCAATAGTATGATTTTCACCCTACTAATACCTAGCATATAACTTATTTATGCGTGAGTAAACTTAAGAAGTAGCACTCAATAGCCTACTTCCTCTACAAATTAATTAGATTTATTTAAAATTAATCATAGTAGTAAGAAAAGTGTACTTTAATTCATTAAACTTAAGTAAAAGATTTACTATTTACTTGTTTTACTTCTAAGCTCATTATAAATTGATTCGTGACTTGGCTTAGGGTTATATTCATTGTCAAAAAGAAGTGGAGCATCTTTATTACCTGTAAAGCCAGGGATCCACGAATATTTGTCTATTATGCCCCATGTAATAAACGCATTACAGTTTGAAGACGAAAGACATACATTTAAAGTTTTAGCATACATATCAGCTTGTTGTTCTAGCTTTTTATGATACGGTTCATGACTATGTTGAATTTTCACATCCATCTCTGTTACCTGAACTTCCACTCCAATTTTTTTATACCTATCAAAATTCTCTTTGATTTTCTCATAATTCTTGCTATAAGTAATGCTTGAATGCATTTGCAACCCTACCCCATTGATTGGTACCTTACGTTCTTTTAAATCTTTCACCATCTCGAAAATAGCATTAGATTTTGCATCAATTCCTTCGTTACTATAATCGTTATAGAAAAGTAGTGCATCAGGATCTGCTTCATGAGCCCATTTAAAAGCAAGTTCAATATATTCTGGTCCTATAGTTTGTAACCATATATTTTGCCTGAGGGTACCGTCATCATTGTAAGCTTCGTTAACTACGTCCCATGCGTATATTTTTCCTTTATAATGTTTAACAACTGTTTGAATATGATTTTTTAATATTATTGTAAGATCTCTTTTAGAAAATTTTTGATTCATAATCCAGTCAGGTAATGTCGCATGCCAAACTAATGTATGCCCTCTAACCTTCATATCATTTTCAAGTGCAAACTCTACTATAAGGTCTGGGATAACAAAATTATAGGTATCTCTTTGTGGATGTATTTTAGCAAATTTCATATCATTTTCGATTGTTAATAAATTAAATTCATCTTTTAATACCTGTCTATATTTTTCATCCTTCAGGAAAGGAACTGAAGACACAGACGCTCCTATAAGAAAATCGTTTTCTTTTGCTGCGTCCCTTAAAGAATGCGTGTTATAAAAACTTTCGTACACAAAAAACGATATAAACACTACTATAATTATTGGAATTAAAAAAAAGATTCTTTTTTTTTCAAAAAATCCTGTCCTCCTCAATTAATTAAAAAATACTATCTACTTGTTCACTTTTTAAAAATTGAAATTTTACTCAATAATCAAACATCAGTTTTAACTATATAAAAACAAATATTTTACTTCTTCATCTAACTCTCTTTAAGTTTTATAAAATTAATTTTTTATTAGCCCACTATATATATTTGATAAATTATTCATCAATGACTGAATATCGAACCTTTCGAGGATAATATTTCTATTTTTCATACCCATTTCCGTTCTCAGGTCTTCATTATTTATTAAGGATGTCAATGCCTTTGTCAACTCATCTATTTCTCCGGGTGTTATTAGGTAACCATTATCACTGTTCGTTATGACTTCAGGGATACCGCCAACATAGGTTGAAATAATAGGAAGGCCAAAGTTCATCGCTTCCAAAATGGCCATAGGAAGCCCTTCGTTATATGAAGGAAGAACAAGAAAGTCTACTTGTTTTAATAAATCATTAATCTGTTTGGAATTTACCCAGCCAAGAACTGTTACCATTTCTTCTATTTCATATTCTTTTATTAATTGTTTTACCTGCTCTATCTCTCCGTCGCCAGCAAAATAAAACTTCCCTGTAACTCCACTTTCTTTGAGTTTCTTTATAGAACTTAGTAAATCATAGGTACCTTTTCGCTCGCCTAACCGTCCAAGAAAAAGCCCTATTGGAATAGGATGTTCTCTTTTAAATTCTTTCTCCATTTTATAAACTCCGTTATACAAAACAGCAATTTTATTCTTAGGAACAATATTTGAATAATATTTCTCCCATTGTTTAGATAGAACGATAAGTTTATCAGCTTTATTCAAAATAAATTTAATTACTTTCTTTTGAAATTCATTAGAATTGTAAAATTCATCGAAGCTTGCAGAATGGATATGCAGAATCACTGGCTTATTAAATAACTTCGAAATTAGCAAAATAATTGTCTTCCGATAAAAACTACCTTTTTCAGACATATGTATATGGACTACATTTGGTCTAAAAAACATTAGCGAAGAAATTAATTTAAATAATGCCACCATAAAAATAAAGATTCTATTTAAAGTACTACCTGTTATATAGGTTTCAATACGTTTAATTTTATAATGGTCATTAATAGAGGACTTTTCTATATTTTTAATAACAGTTACAATTCCTCCTTTATCTTTTAAGGAGGATCCTACAACTAATACCTTTGGTTTTTTCATTAAACTTCTCCTTTATAAAAATACTATATATTAGCAATATAATCCTGGATTGAACTTAATATTGTAGAATTTGTCGGAGTATATTTCTGAAAGTTCAACTTATTTATATTATTTAATAAATAAGTTAATTCTTCTTTATTCTGTGCTAACTGAATATACTCTTTTTGTCGATAAGCTTGAGCGATTTCAAGCTGATGATTATCTACATGTTCCCCATACTGACTTAACCTTGGAACAACAATTACTTTTTTGTGTAGCTGTAACGCAGTAGTAATAGTTCCAACGCCTGCATGGGTGACTATAATATCAGCACACTCTATTAGTCTAGTCATTTCTTTTTCAGGTTTAAAATCAAATCCTTCGTAGTAAATAGGCTGATAAGATGAGTATCCTAGTTGGCCTAAGACATTATCAGTGATAACTTTATCTTCTATAAGTTCATCAACCATTTTTAATAGCCTATTAAAAGAAAAATTCTGTGTCCCCACTGCTACTAATATCAATATAGAGACCCCCTATATTTAGCTTTTGGATAAAACAATTTAAGACTTTCCCATTGTATATAAAATTCATCCGCAAACTTATATATTAATTTACCAGTCAAGCTCGGAGAATTCACTTTGGCAAAACTCTCAATGTAAATAATTTTCTTACCAAACATTTTCCCAAATAAGCAAAGTGGAAATACGGCTCCAGCGCCTGTCGAAATAATTACATCTGGTGCCTCCTTAAATAAGATATTAAATGATTTAAAAATATTGGCTAATAGATTTTTGATGATATGAATATTTTTTCTTTCTTGTTGCACAAGGTAATAAACTTTAAATTCATCTTTTAATTCATTGCTCATTTCACTTTTCTCCGTTACAAAAAAAAATTCATATTTTTGTATAGCTGGAACTATTTTTTTTAATTCTATTAAATGCCCCCCCGTAGAACTAACTAGGCAAACTTTCATAAAACGAACCTCCCTTTATTCATCATTTTATTAAAAAAATATTTTTCTTTTGATTTTTAATTAACTATATGCGACATCCTTATTTATACTAGCTATATACTTCGCTGGAGTTTCCGCACTATTTAATACTTCAGGAATTTCCTTTTTTAACTTTTCTTTTAGATTTTCTCTATTTCTCCAACATTGTTCAGCTACTGAAATTAAGTCATCCGGGGTGATATGATTTATTTCTAAAACATAATCTTCTAGCTCAAGAAGCTCCATTATTCCTCTTGTTTTATGCTCATAATTAATTGCTACAGTAGGTACATAACTAGAGAGAGCAAAAATATTTGAATGCATTCTCGTACCAATAAACATATCTAATTTAGAATAAAAATATTTTAATTCTCTTGGGTTAAAGTCATAGTTTATTAACTGACTAGACTTACTATTGATACCATCCAATATTTCCCTACTGATAATTCGGTCATCATTAAAATCATTTGGTCCTAATACTTGTGGCATCAGTAATAATTTTGCATTATATTTTTCTTCAAAATGTAAAATTACTTTTTGCATACTCTCAACGTACCTTACACGACGTTGATTTTTATCCTCCATCTCTGGAAAATTCCAATCTCTAGCCGTTAGCCCTATAATTGGACCTTCATGATTACTTTTTAATTCTAAAAATAACTCGTCTACGTAATTAGATTTCTGCTTATTCATGCAAAATGCCGAATCGGAAACCACTACCACATTCTTATTCTTACAACCAATTTTTTCTAACCACTGTTTTGAAATATTCTCTCTAATGAAGATTCTATTTACCCTGTCTAATATTCTCTTACTGACTTTCTGCATAATATTATTATAAAATGGGCCAATAGATTGAGCATAAATGACAACTGGTTTATCATAATCAAATGCAATCTTCAATTGTACTAAATGTTGAAGCAAGGCTGGACTAAAACGATGAGATAATAAAAAGCCACCTCCACAACTCACAACAACATCTGCCCATTTATAGTCATCATCAATATTCTGATTTTTGCTATAAAGGCGTCTTAGCATAGTTAATGCTGAGATTATTTTAGTTACTTTTGATTCGTCGGGATCAACAGAGATATTACAAGCACATTCTTTTACAAGTACATCGTATGTATCTTTATCAATCTCAGGAAATCTTGTTTTAATCTTTATATTAGCGTTTGGCATATTCTTCTGTATAGAATCAATCATTGATAAAATAATACCTGCATCTCCTTTATTTCTAGAAGAATGCGCATTAACAATAAGAATATTCAACTATAATCACCTATTCCTTAAGTTTTTAAATGTTTTTTCAATTAAATTGGATGTAGTTTTTTCTTTCAAAAACAGCAAAATAAATAAATAAATAATTATATAAAGAATAAAATAGCTAATTAAACGTATACAACTTAATTCAAAATCACTCAAGAAAGACAATGAAAACGTATGAATACTCTCTCTCATGAAATAAATTAAACTACCAGCAGCTATAATTGAAAGAGTAATTTTTGCACTACCCCAAATAAATTTTTCCGACCATATATTCGGCAGTATAGAATTTAATTTTGTATTTAGTAATATAATACTTAATAAAATTCCTAATGTTGAAGAAAGACCCAAACCATTAAGTCCCATCATGTTAACTAGAACAAAGCTTAGAATTATATTAATAAACAAACTAGCTATAATAATGATTGTAGGTGACTTCGTATCTCCTAATGCATAAAAATTCCTCACTACCACGTCTCTTATACCAATAAATATTAGACCAAGTGAATAGTAAAAGAATACTCCAGATGTAGCAATTGTAGCCTCATGGCTAAACTCTCCTCTTTCAAATAACAATTTTATAATATCAGTGCTGAAGAGCATCAAATAAGCACTGATAGGACCTACAATTAATAAAATCATTTTCAAACTATCTTGTGTTAAGTTCACTAATTCTTCTTTGTTAAGCTTTAAGGCTAGTTTTGAGATTTTAGGAAATGTCACAGTTATAATAGCTGTCACAAATATTCCAGTTATCATGGATCTCAACCTAAAAGAATACATTAGTGCGGAAATACTTCCTTCAGAAAGGTTTGATGCAATAAATCGATCTACAATTGCATTGACTTGACTAAAAGCACTGCTTATAATAACTGGAAAAACTAGTATTAAGAACTCTTTTGTTTTTATATCAAAAACCTTTTGTGATAATCTGAATTGATATTGTTCTTTTCTTAATAAAGAATATAGAATTATTAACTGTATTAGGAAGGCAGCAAGTGTAATATATGCCACCCCTCCTATACCGAAATCTTTTCCCACTATCACCAGATAAAAAATTATCAACAAGTTATTTGGTAAAAGGCTCATAGCAGACGCAGAGAATCTTTCATAACTATTTAGCATATCTGTATACATTTGAATAGCAATAGATACAAATACTAAGGGAAATAAAATCTTTAACATTTGAATTGACAATGTTTCTGCATAGTCTGGTAACCCTGGAGCAATCAGGCCTATAAAAGCTTTGCCATTTAAGAATAAGCATAAATATAAAACAATACAGACTAGAAAGAATATGATTATAATATTATTAGCAAACCTATGAGCTTCTTGCCTATCATACATATTTTTCACAAATAAAGGTATGAAGACACTACTTACACTTAATGCAAACGTTATAGCCAGTGTCGAAGGAGTCAAAGCGACAAAATAAGCATCAGTTTCAAATGACGTACCAAATTGGTAGGCTAGGAAAGTTTCCCTTAAGAAACCTAATACTTTACTGAGCGCTGTAATTACAAAAACTATTATTCCTGATTTAACTAACTTAGACATTTTTTACTACCTTTCACTTTTCACAATTGTTTTATTCCTTGTTATTCTTCAATAATTATGCAATCTTAAGGAATAAAAATTTAATAAAAACAAATATGTATTCCAATGAACTATATATTACACATTCTTGTTATTAGATTCTGTCAATCTTAAAGAGATTAACAAGGCTGCTATAAACATTAATGGTAAGGAGCTATTTGCTACAATTGTAGTGTCTACTGGAGTATTTATCACTATATATAATATAGGCAAGAAAACTACAACTCCAAATATTCCCTTAGAGATATAATAAGAATTTAAAAGTAACAATATCAGCGCAACTAGGTTTATAAAGGAGGCTATTAAACCATATTCACCAATCATCATAGCCCAATAGGAATCAGTTAAAAAGACATCGTGCCATGGAGCCAGCCCCCAGATTTTCTCGAAGCCATACTCATAATACAATGCAGAATAATTAGTTCTTGACGCATTTGATCCAAATGTCCCTAACCCGCTACCAAAAGGAAAAAACCTTTTTGCTATATCTAAACTTGTAACCATTAAGATACCTCTAGGTTCCTGTACATTAATAAAAGTTTCCTTGAATTTATTAAAGGTAAATAGTATAGCACTTGTAAAGCTCAACACTACACCCATGAAAACATACCTTCTAAAATATCTAAAAAATAATATTAAAAGGATTATGGTTATATAGAAAGCTATAGCTGTGACTCTACCTGCTGTAAATAGTAATAATAAATTTAAAATAATGTATATATAATTGATTTTATGTTTAAATTTCAAACTAAAAAATAAATTAAGAGCTGTTAGCAAGATAATGCATAACGAAAATTCCGCGGGATGTCCAAATCCATAAGCTACATTTTTCAAACCAAAACGATTACTATATCCTTGCAAAAAATTAAAAATCAAATCTAAGAAAAATACACTTAGAGAAAGTAAAGAGAAAAGATAAGAAAGCTTCACTATAAACCTATATAGTTCTTGGCTATTAGGTAAATAGTATTTTAGCAGCACTCTAGCCCCAAAATATATTAAGATATACTTGACATCTGCAAATAGTGTATATATTTGCAAGAAAAATGTATTATCAACATTTGAAAATACGCTTGATATCACACCTAAAAAAGAAACTATGCTAATTAGAATAAATACTAATACCTCTAAATTGGTAAAAACCTTTTCATGCTTTTTAACAGTCACTAGCTTAACTAATCCTAGGATTGGTAAGACTAACGCTAAAATTTCATCGGAAAAAGTAAATAGAGGAATCCATTCTTCCAGCCAATTAGAAAACAAAACAATAATTAATAATAGCCGCAGAAACATTGTAGATTTCCTCCATTTTTTTGTTAAAATATATATACATAATTCTAATCCTGTATATAAACTATATTCTTCATTCTGACAATAAATAGTTCAAATAAAACATCTTAAGCCTTCTATTTCAAAAATACTTTTAACATATCAGGTGAACAATATTTCCATTCATTCTAAAACAAAATCAGTTTTACTAATTGACTTACCTTTTTAAATTTGCGGAATGTCTTAAGTAGTGCTTATTTTAAAAGGCATTTTTTGAACCTAAAAATACTGTTATAGTTTTCAAAATAATTTTAAAATCTAAGAACAAACTTCGATTGCGAATATAATATAGATCCATTTCCACCATTTCCTCAAAACCCACACTACTTCTAGCACTTGCCTGCCAAATGCCTGTACATCCTGGTGTTACTAATAAGCGCTGCATTTGATAGTTTGTATATTCTTTAACCTCTCTCGACAATGGAGGCCTTGGTCCCACTAGGCTCATTTCTCCCTTTAACACGTTCAATAGCTGAGGTAGCTCATCTATGCTTGTCTTTCGTATGAATCTACCGATTTTTGTAACCCTTGGATCATTCTTCATCTTAAACATTGCACCTGATACTTGATTTAAAGATAATAACTCAGCTAGTTTCTCCTCTGCATCAGTGACCATAGATCTAAATTTATACATATTAAATTCAGAACCATCTTTTCCAACCCTAATCTGCTTAAAAAATACCGGACCTTTTGGATCTTCAATTTTTATTAAAATTCCTACGATAAAAAAGATAGGTAAAAGTATAAGTAAACCTAATATTGCTCCAATAACATCTATTGACCTTTTTGTTTTTGAATACCCTAGCTTATTATTAACTTTGTTTTCTAATAATATGGAGTTAGAATCCACAGATTCTTGTTCAACTGAAGGAATTTTCAATTTAATTACTCCTTTACAATCATTATTGTTTAATTAAGGAAACTTTATTGAAAAAATTTAAAATTTATTGTCTAGTTTAGAATGTTGACTGTTGAATATAAGGCTAACCTAATACTCTTTCTGCTTTAAAATTTAATATAGATTCTTAGAACTTTATTGTTATTAAACTTTCTACTTATTTTATCTCTACTACTTTTTTAGCTTGGGCTTCTACTAAATTTTTCATTATATAAAATAAGTCTTCTTTTAGGTCACCGTGCTGTAAAGCAAATTCAATCGTCGTTTCAATAAAGCCTAACTTTTCTCCAACATCATAACGCTTACCTTCAAAATCATAAGCAAACACACGCTGAATTTCATTTAACTTTTGAATGGCATCCGTTAATTGAATTTCACCGCCAGCTCCTACTTCTTGCTCTTCTAAAAACTTAAAGATTTCAGGTGTAAATACGTAGCGGCCCATGATTGCTAGATTTGAAGGAGCCGTACCTGCTGCTGGCTTTTCAACAAATGTATTCACTTGATGACGACGACCTTCGTTTGAAATTGGATCAACAATTCCGTATCGATGCGTTTGATTATCAGGTACCGTTTGAACGCCTATTACTGAAGATAATGTTTGTTCGTATTCATTCATCAACTGACGAAGGCATGGTGTTTCAGCTTGAACAATGTCATCACCCAGTAAGACAGCAAAAGGCTCGTCCCCAATAAATTTACGTGCACACCATACAGCATGTCCTAATCCCTTTGGTTCTTTTTGACGAATATAATGAATTTCTACCTTCGAAGATTGCTGTACTTTTTCTAAAATATCAAACTTTTCTTTTGAAACTAAGTTATGCTCCAGCTCAGGTGCGTAGTCAAAATGATCTTCAATTGCTCGTTTGCCCTTTCCTGTTACAATGATAATGTCTTCGATTCCTGAAGCAATCGCTTCTTCAACGATATATTGAATCGTTGGCTTATCAACAATTGGAAGCATTTCTTTAGGCATTGCTTTTGTGGCTGGCAGGAAGCGTGTTCCTAGTCCTGCTGCTGGAATAATTGCTTTTTTTACTTTTTTCATCATTTTTCATCCCTCATTTTCTCTTTTTATTTACTTGTTTAGGTATGTACAAGATGTAAATACTTATGGAAACTCTGTACATATACAGCTCTTTCATAAGTATTTACCTAATTAAGTTTTGCTATTTAACCTGCCCTCACACCACATGCTTGACAACAACCTGCCTCTAAGGTGCTTGATTACCCACAGTACAGCCGAGTATCTCCTTTGATAGTGGTTAGGGATATCACCATTTTTTTATATTCGTTACTTTTATTGAATATTAACCCATTCACATTTAAAAAAAGAAGAAAGTTGTCAGGAATTCCGCCTTTTAAAAAATCCCCAAAAACTTTTTCTTCTTCACTTGCTGAGGCGTGTCTTGAAAGCAAACGTAGCCTTTTATAACAGCTTCCGCATTTTCATAAAACATGTACAGCGTGTCCATTCCGTATTCAGAAGCAATCCACTCGCTTGCTTCTTGCATGTAGAAGTTTCTTCCTGAAAGATTATGTGCGTCAGAAGCAATCATATGAGTTAAGTTTGCCTCAATTAAATCCATAGAAAATTTCTTGATTTTTTTACCGAACCGTCCTGTTAAGCTGGATGCAGTAATTTGAGTAAGAACCCCTTTATTGACAAGGTTATATAAAATATCTGGATCTTCCATTAGCCGGCTGTTCCGCTCAGGATGAACAATAATAGGCGTTAATCCTTCCGACTGAATATCGTATATTAATTTTTCTGTGAATTTCGGCACTTGGCTGGACGGCAGTTCTATAAACAGGTATTTTCCTGTTTGATTTAAAGTGAGTATTTTACCGTTTTGATAGTCTTTGATAATTTCTCCATATATACGAGACTCTTGACCTGGTAATATCGTAAGAGAGATATTTTCTTGAAGCAAATAAGTATTTAACCGCTTGACTTGCTGTACAATCTCATTTTTTTCATTTATATATTTGCCATTTTGGTGGTGAGGAGTTGCAACAATGGTACGAATTCCTTCACTTACTGCTTGCTTTGCCATATGTAGGCTGTCTTCTATTGTTTGAGCACCGTCGTCAATACCGTGTAAAATATGACAGTGAAGATCAATCATTTCTTATATTCCTCCTTATCACCTTAAATGAGCTATACGAACTAGTTTATACTTATGAAATACTACCATAGGCATATCAACCCTTCAATGTCTTATTTTGTCGAAAAATATCAAATGACTTAATTTCTTCTTTTTATGACTTTTTTTGTATCTGAAATAGTCTTTTTTCATCACGATAAACGTTATAACTATATACTAATTATTTATATTAATTAGATTTATTTTCACTAAAAAGAATTTTATTCCAAATAACTCTCCGAAACTTATTTTATCAGTGAAACCCTTCTATTTATTGAGCCTAGAGAATTATTTATTTTTAAATTTCTGATAAAAAAAGATTTTTTCTTTATTATATTGAAAACGCAACCAATACTTTTAATATCGTATTCTCATTGAAAAATTACTCAACTAGTAGTTATTTATACCTATTAAACATATAGTTTAAAAGGCTCAATAAAGTTATATATTCTAGCTAATCCCTTGCAATTTTCACCATCTTTTTTTATGATTAAGTGAAAATTTTGTAGAGAAAAGAGTTTTGTAATGATTTTAAAACGTGTTTTATTAGTTCTCTTGCTATTATCTATTTCAAAGTTCTCCCACACTCCGCATTTAGAAGTAATGGATCCTTCTAGCTGGACAAACTCATCGGTTTGGAATCATGAGGCTACGCTTTGGTCTGTTTTGCGTCCTGGCAGTGAATTTTTTACCGCCTACAGCTACGGCTTTAATACAGAATTTATTGTACGAAAAATTGCCCACCTTTCTTTTTTCGGCTTGTTAGGCTTGCTTTTTTACTGGAATTTAAAAAAGCAGAGCTATCGTTACGTAAAAGCATGGCTGTGTGTAGCTGCTTTTGCCTTTTTAGATGAAGTTCATCAGGCATTTATTATCGGACGAGATGGACGAATTATAGATGTAGCGGTTGATTCACTAGGTGCAGCTATTGCTTTATATCTGTTGTATCGAGCGAGAAAAACGAAAACAAAAGTATAAAAACAAGAAAAAAGCATGCCAATCGCATGCTTTTTTCTTGTTCTAAAACTCTCGTATTTCTTTATTTCACAGTCACTTTTGTATATTTGCTATAGCCACCTTGTCCTTTCACCAACACGTGCAGAAGGGTCCCAGATTTCTGCTTTGGCACGGCGATAGAGAAGCTTGCTGCATTATCTGTTTTTCCTGTCGCGATGATATCCGGCCATACTTTTACATAGATCGTCGAGTTTGGCTCCGCACTTCCCGTAATCTTAGTATCCTGACTGGAAATAGCATTAACTTTTGCTGCTTCAGGAGCTTTGTCCGTTTGCACAAATAGTTTTGCATATGTGCTATAGCCGCCTTGACCTTTCACTAATACGTGAAGCTGTTTGCCCGCCGGCTGCTTTGGAATCGTAATTGAAAAGTTTCCTGCATTATCCGTTTTTCCTGTCGCAATAATGTCCGGCCATACTTTTACATAGATCGTTGAGTTTGGCTCTGCTGATCCTGTCAGGTTTGTATCCTCCTCACTTAACGTATTAACTTTTGCTGCTTCCGGTGCTGTATCAGACTGCACATAAATTTTAGTATACGTACTGTAGCCACCTTGACCTTTCACTAGTACGTGCAGCATCATTCCTGCTTCTTGTTTTGGCACATCAAATAAAAAGTTTCCTGCAGCATCTGTTTTTCCTGTCGCAATTGTATCCGGCCATACTTTTACGTAAATGGTCGAATTAGGTTCAGCTGTTCCTGATAGTTTGCTGTCACCACCCTTGATTGGATTTACTTGAGCTGGTTCTGGAACGGTGATTCGAGGGTATTTATCTGTGTAGTGAGAGACTAAGTCTACTCTCGGATAGTAAAAGTTCAGTATATCCGTATATGATTTTCCTTGAGCAGCCATCGCATTCGCTCCGAACTGGCTCAAGCCGACTCCATGTCCGTTTCCTTTTCCTTCAATGGTAATTGTTTGAGTATCTGCCTTTTGATTAGTAACCATCAGGCTTTTAAAGCGGATGCCGTCAAGCATAAATCGAATGTTATCTGCCTTGTCTCCCACTCGGCTCCATGTTTTAACTGCAAGCTTATTGTCTTGATCTACTTCGCCTTTCATCACGTAGGTTACGCTGATATCTCCTTTGCTCATACGCTGACCTGACGTTGGCTGATAAAGGTTAACTTTAGAGATGCCTATAATTTTAATGTCTTTTCCTTTAAATTGAGTCGCTGTTTGCATTTGTGCTTTAATTTTGCCTGCGATTTTTTCATCCGCTTCTTTTGTTTGACTCCACCACGCATCTGGGTTTTTCAAATCTTTTGTAGATAGGTCAATTTGCTGTTTTTGAACTGTTAATGACCATTTTGTTTGAGGATCATACGGATCAGTTTTTACTTGAAAGTAAGGATGAGAAGCTTTTCCCCACGCATTGTAGTCGGATTCAATAATTCCGCCGTTACTTGAAGAAAACACAGAGTTAATTAACGCACCGTTGTACTTTAATACTTTTCCAAACGTTTCATCAACTGCGCTGTTGGTGCTGTTATACCATTCATATCCTCCGTAAACTTGGTATTTCGTTGTATCATCAATTGTGTTACTGGCGTAGCTTAATGCATATGTCCTTGCAGCAACAGCCTGAGATTTTAATGCGTCACCATGCCAAGACGTATACACTTCTTTGGGAACAACGCCTTTTAAATAGTCTTCCATAGGAATCGTATTAATAGGTCTGACATATTTATTGCTTTCGTTGGTAAACTGTACGTTTCCCAAGTAGTTTCGGTTATTAATAGAAAGGAAGGCTTCATATGTAGAAGGTTTAGCAGTAAAGCTATCGAATTCACCAAGCACTTCTTGGTTATGCAGTAGGTTAACTTTGCTCCCCGCTACTTTTACTTCGTACTCTGTATTAGCTTGAAGCGTTACTTTGCTGTCTGCAACCGTGTACGACTGCGATGGTTTAATTTTAATACTAGATTGATTGCCTAAATAATTTTTTAATTTTACTGATACCGTCGGCTCTGTTTCAGCTGCCTGTACAGGCTTGATTGTAGCGTTGTAGCCAAACATAATTAGCAAACTTAACATTAATAAAACAGGTAAAAACTTTTTCATTCTATCTACTTGTCTCCTTGTCTACATTTTTCTTTTCTTTCGGTATATCGGCAGACTTTCGACATTTTCCAATCTTTTTAGCTAAGTTTACTTAAAATTTTTCTTTGGACAGAACTCAATGAAAAAGGCACTAATATGTATCAGTGCCTTTTTTGGTATTGAACTATATCTTTTTCACTAGATTTATAACACTTGCTTTTACTTCCTTCAAACGCTCTTCACTTTCATTTTCAGTTCCTTGCCTCACTCCAAAATAAAATTTCACTTTCGGCTCTGTGCCAGACGGACGGATCGCAAACCATGAGCCGTCTTGAAGCCAAAATTTGAGTACGTTTGATGAAGGCAAGTTCACCCTTTCTTGCTGAGCGGTAAGTAAGTTCGTTCGTTTTCCGCTTTGATAGTCTTCTATTTTTTCGACTGTCGCATCTGCTATTTCTGCCGGAGGATGCTCACGAAACCTGTTTACAATACGGCTTATTTGTTCGGCTCCGTCTTTTCCTTTTAGAGTAAAAGAAGTAAGAGACTCTTTGTAATAGCCGTATGTTTCATAAAGTTGAGTTAGTCCATCATAAAGCGTCATTTCTTGCTGTTTGTAATAAGCTGCTGCTTCAGCAATCATCAACGCTGCCTGCACGGCATCTTTATCACGAACAAAGTCACCGATTAAGTAACCATAGCTTTCTTCATAGCCAAATTGAAACGTTTTGCTTTTTTCTCTTTTATACTCTTCAATTTTTTCAGCAATGTATTTAAAACCAGTGAGCGTATCGACTGTTTGTACACCGTAATCTTCTGCGATTGCACGTCCTAATTCTGATGTCACAATTGTTTTAAGCATCACACTGTTATCTGGAAGTATCCCTTTTTCTTGTTTCTGTGACAGCATATAATACAGCAATAAAGCACCCGTTTGATTTCCTGTCAGCAAAATGTATTGACCATCGTTATTTCTTACAGCCACTCCTAACCGGTCAGCGTCTGGATCTGTAGCAAGCAGTAAATCCGCACCTGTTTCTTTTCCGTACTGAATTGCTAACTGAAAAGCCTGTGTTTCTTCAGGGTTAGGAGATGAAACGGTTGAAAAATTAGGATCTAGATTTTTTTGCTCCTCCACAATTGTGATATGCTGAAACCCGGCGTTTTGAAGTGCTTGCGGTATTAGCGTTTGTCCCGTACCGTGAAGCGGCGTATAGACAATATGCAGGTTCGTTTTTTCCGCATCGTTGTTTAACTGAAGAGCTTTTACATAATCCAAGTACACTTGATCCAAATTTTCCCCGATATAGCTTACTAGATTTTGACTTAGAAGTTCACGTTCGTCTTTCACTTCCAACAGCAGGTCGTTTTCAATTTCGTTCATATGCGTGACGATCACATCAGCCGCTGTAGGAGGAAGCTGGGCTCCGTCTTCTCCGTACACTTTATAGCCGTTATATTCTGAGGGGTTATGGCTCGCTGTAATCATAATGCCAGCATAAGCGCGAAGATAGCGAACGGCAAATGATAATTCTGGCGTTGGGCGCAGTTCTTGGAATACATAGCTTTTAATTCCGTGCGCTCCCAGCGTTTTGGCTGCTTCTAAAGCAAATTCTGCCGAGCCATGGCGGGAATCATAAGCAATCACGACTCCTCGTTTTTTGGCTTCTGTACCGTTTTCTT
>Ga0209795_10001111_pt1 | contig 17658 bp, 16 predicted proteins | sample AgamicOrMarz_FD_187166 | JGI IMG/M metagenome (GOLD analysis project Ga0209795, IMG submission 187166) | Agave microbial communities from Guanajuato, Mexico - Or.Ma.rz (SPAdes) (version 2) | ecosystem: Host-associated > Plants > Phyllosphere > Phylloplane/Leaf | place: Guanajuato, Mexico...
GTGTCTACCACTGTCTGGTATGCGATGCCCCGTTGTTTAATTCGCAAACAAAATATGATTCCGGCTGCGGCTGGCCGAGCTTTTATGAGCCGGTTAGCGATGACGCGATCCGCTATCTGACCGACTCTTCGCACGGCATGGTTCGCACCGAAATCCGTTGCGGAAACTGTGACGCGCACCTGGGCCACGTTTTCCCGGACGGGCCACAGCCGACCGGCGAGCGTTTCTGCGTGAATTCAGCGTCAATGAGCTTCACCGATGATGAAAATGGCGACCAGACTCAGGGTTGAAAAAACGATTCAGCAAATTATTCCTTTGAAAGGGAGACATCATGAATATTGATGACATGATTGCGGGCATGACAGCGGAAGTTTATCAGCGTCTGGTGACCGCCGTTGAGCTGGGAAAATGGCCTGACGGTGTGGCGCTCACCCCGGATCAAAAAGAGAACAGTCTGCAATTAGTGATGCTCTGGCAGGCGCGTAACAATACTGACGCGCAGCACATGACCATTGATACTCAGGGGCAGATGGTGATGAAGAGCAAGCGCGAGCTGAAAGAAGAGTTTGGCATTACGCCAAAGCCGATTGCGACGATGAAAATGCAATAACGGTGCGGGTTGATGTCCTCACCCAACCCTCTCCCACGGGGAGAGGGCTTGATTGTCTTACTACTTATGCGGGATCCCGAGCGACTCCGCCAGCTGCTTCGCTAGCTTATTGTCGTCGTCCGCGCCGTACTCCCAGAACATCGCTCCGGCAAGACCTTTCTCTTTGATATAGTCCGCTTTGATAGCCACAGAGCGTGGGTTCTCATAGGAAATCGCAAACAGCGCCTTCCCGTCGGCAGAATTCACCGACAGCCACGGTACTTTCGCCTGGTCGTCCCAGTGCTCGGTAAAGCGTTTCTGCGGGTCGTTCAGCAATTTTTTCACGATATCGTTGTACTTCACGTAGGTATCTTTGGTCAGGTCATAGCCGAGTGATTTGAACAGCCCAATCTCCTGAGGCCCGAAGTAGGGCTGCGTCACCGGGTTTTTTTGCGCATCCGCTTTTGTCCAGTCGATGCCCGGCTCCACGGAGCGTTTCGGTACGCGACCGTAGAAACCGATCCCAAGGTTCATCTGCTGTGGCTTCAGGCCAGCAGCAAGATAGTTGTTCACCACAAAGTCGACGCTGTATTTGTCGGCGGCGGCGACCGTCGGCCAGGCGCTGGAGTCATACAGGTTGGCGTTGAAATACTGTGTTCCGTACGCCATGTCGTAAGTCATCAGGTTGATGTAGTCGAGCAGCGGGGCGATTGCTTTGACGTCCACCCAGCTTTTCGGGCTTTCCGCATTTGCGCCCACCGCAATGGTGACCAGCTTTTTCTGACCGAAGGCGTCGCGCATTTCTTTCAACAGCGCGGTGAAGTTATCCCGGTCGGCAGGCTGGCTTGCGACTAACCCCCACGCGCCGTTGACGGGATACTCCCAGTCGAGATCGATCCCGTCCAGGCCGTATTTATCGACAATCTCCTGCGCGGAGCGAATGAACACCGCACGCGTCTGTGGGGTTGCTGCTGCGCCTGAGAACCCGCGGGCGCCCCAGCCGCCGACGGAAAGCAGCACCTTGAGGTCCGGATTTTGCTTGCGAAGGACAGGGATTAGCGCAAGGTCGGACGCCACTTTTGGCGACAGCCATATTTGATGCAGTTTTGATGGATCCTTCAGCGCGGCATTGGTTTCGTCTTTCTCATCGTTGTAGACGAGGCCAAACGAGTAGTTCAGGTGGGTGATCTGGCGGACGTCGAGTTTATTGATGTCTCCACCCGGCCCGGCGGTGACATCGCCCCCTCCGTTAAAGTAGCCCACGGACATCAGAGAATTGGCGGAGGCAAGTGACGCGCAAAGCAAGGGCAATGCTGCCAGCAGCGGCAAACGTTTCATACATGTTCCTCTTTGACTTAATAAAAGTAACCACGCCACGGAAAGGCGTGGCGAAAAAACAGCCTGAAAAGAATAGCATTGCCGCTTCGCTTGAGATGCGAGGGAGTTCACTTTATGGGGATTGGGGACGAAATGCCGGGTGGCGCTGCGCTTACCCGGCCTGCAAAACCAGAGAAAGTAGGCCGGGTAAGGCGAAGCCGCCACCCGGATAAAAAGGCTTACGCCTGCGTCTCCAGCCAGTCTTCGAGCGTATACAGCGTTGCACCCTCGGCCGCCATATCCATAAACGCCTGCGCGCTGTCCTGCGGCTGAATGTTCACGCCGCGACACCCGTCGGTGATGACGCTCACGGCGTAACCCAGCTGGAGCGCATCGAGTACGGTAAACTTCACGCAGTAATCCGTCGCCAGCCCGAGCACAATCAGTTCGATGACTTCATGGTGGCGTAACCAGGCATCCAGCGCGGTTTTCTGACGGTGTCCGTTATCGAAAAACGCGCTGTAGCTGTCGATAGCGGGGTTCTCTCCTTTGTGAAACACCGCATCAAGGGCTTTTTGGTTCAGCAGCGGATGCAGCTCTGCGCCCTCCGTCTGCTGCACGCAGTGATCGGGCCAGAAGGTTTGCGCCAGTCCGTCGAGTTCCCCCTGAGTGAAAGGCTCAACGCCGTGCTGGCTGGCAAAGCTGCCGTGGTTGGCAGGGTGCCAGTCCTGGCTGGCAACAACGGCTTCACCGCGTGTTTTACACCAGTCAATCAGCGTATTCGCGACGTCTACCGTGCTGTCACCTTCGGCAACGGCCAGCGCGCCGCCCGCGCAGAAATCATTTTGCAAATCGACCAGTAACAGGGCGCGTTGCTTCATGAGAACTCCTTATTCGTCCGGGGTCAGTTCGCCGCGCAGGTTTTGCATCATGGCGCTGCGAATGGACTGAATGTCCAGGTCCTGACTCAGTAAATAGTGAAGTTTAGTCAACGTCGCCTCGACGGTCATATCGAAACCGCTAATGACCCCCGCGTGCGCCAGCGCGTTTCCGGTGGCATAGCCCCCCATATTGACCTTGCCAGACATACACTGCGTCAGGTTAACCACCACAATGCCGCGATCGCTCGCCTCCTGAAGCTCTTTCAGAAACTCACCGTTCTGCGGGGCATTACCGACGCCGTATGAACGTAAAATCAGGGCTTTTACCGGCTGGCGCAGGAAGTTACGCACGACGTCAGCGGAGATCCCGGGGTAGATGGTGACCACGCCAATCGGCTGCGGGGTGATCGGGTGAACAATCAGCTCGCCTGCGGTACTCGGCGCAGGAGGGGTTCCCAGACGACGAATATGAATACCGGCCTCCAGCAGCGGCTGCAGGTTTGGCGAGGCGAAGGCGTCAAAACCGTCGGCGTGGGCTTTGGTGGTGCGGTTGCCGCGGTACAGACGATTGTTGAAGAACAGCGAGACTTCGTTGATCGGATAATTGGCCGCCACGTACAGGGAGTTGAGCAGGTTAATCTGCCCGTCCGAGCGCAGTTCCGCCAGCGGGATCTGCGAGCCGGTGACGATGACGGGCTTGCCCAGGTTCTCCAGCATGAAGGAGAGGGCCGACGCGGTAAACGCCATGGTGTCGGTACCATGCAGGATCACGAAGCCGTCGTACTGGTCGTAATGTGCCTTGATATCATCCGCTATGTGCTGCCAGTCTTCCGGCGTCATGTCGGAGGAGTCCATCAGCGGTTCATACTCGTGGATGGTAAAGTCCGGCATCTCCTGGCGGTGGAATTCAGGCATCAGTGCAAGCTGACGCTGCAGGTGACCAGAGACGGGGATATAGCCATTTTCAGAACGCTGCATACCGATGGTACCGCCGGTATAGGCGACGTAAATTGATTTCTTCTGCATGATAGTGAGTTCTTGTGCTTCAAAGAAAAATCCCCTCATCGCGGGATGAGGGGACGGGTTTTAACGGACGTTAGCGCAGGTCAGGCAAAACGCATAACGGCTTTGTGGATCGTTAAAGGCGGCCAGCTTGTCGCTCTCGGCTTTCATCGCTTTTGCAGCGGTCGCAACCGGGGCAGGCAGATAGGCCTGCACGGCCTCCGGCAGCATGGCGCTGACCGAACCGGACAGGCTGTCCATCACCATATCGAAGAACGTGGGTTCGTCCTGATAATAGTCAACGTGCCACTGTTTAAGCTTCGCCAGCTCGGCCGCTTTCTTCACGGCGTCATCGAAGTCACCCAGGCTATCAACCAGCCCGTTGTTTTTCGCATCCTGCCCGGTCCAGACGTGGCCCTGAGCAATCTGGTCGATCTGCTCTGGCGTCTTTTTACGGGAGTCCGCCACCAGGGTGATAAAGCGCTTATAGCCGTTTTCGATGCTGAGCTGCATCATCTCGGACACTTCCGGCGGCAGCGACTTGGTGACCGAAACATCTGCCAGCGGCGAAGTGGAAACGCCATCGGTATGCACGCCCAGATAATCCAGGCTGTTTTCGACGGTGTTGATAACCCCGAAGATGCCAATTGAGCCGGTCAGGGTGCTCGGGTTCGCCACGATGTAGTTCGCAGGCGTGGAGATCCAGTACCCGCCGGATGCGGCCATTCCGCCCATCGACACCACTACCGGCTTGCCGGCGGCGCGTGCGGCGGCCAGTTCAGCGCGGATCACTTCGGAAGCGCTGACGCTGCCGCCCGGGCTGTTGACGCGCAGGACAATGGCTTTCACTTTCGGATCCAGGCGAGCGTCACGGATCTGCGACGCGGTTGTATCCCCGCCGACGTTCCCCGGCGTCTCCTGGCCGTCCATGATCGCACCGTTAGCAAATACCACGGCAACGCTGTCGCCGCTGTCATCCGGCTTTTTAGCCGCGTAGTCATACATGCTGATGGCGCTGTAGTTTTTGTCTTCTTTGCTCCAGCCGAACTGTTTGGTCAGCGCTTTTTCGATATCCGCGCTTGAGCCCAGAGCATCGACAAGTTTGCTGTCGAGCGCATACTTCGCCGTATCGCCATCAACTTTACGCAGGCCGTCCAGCACGCCGCGTGCGCCGGGGAAGACCTGCTCAGCGGTGATTTGACGGTTAGCCGCAATGGTGCCGAGATAGTTCTGCCACAGCTCGCCAATCCAGCGGCTGTCCGCTTCGCGGGCGGCAGGGGACATATCGTCGCGGATAAACGGCTCAACGGCAGATTTATAGGTTCCGACGCGGAAAACGTGGGTCGTCACTTTCAGCTTATCAAGCAGGGATTTGTAGTACAGGCCGTTCGTCGCGAAGCCGTGCAGATCGACGGAACCCTGTGGGGAAAGCCAGATTTTGTTGGCAAAGCTCGCCAGGTAATATTGCCCCTGGGTGTAGCTGTCGCCCACCGCAACCACGGGCTTACCGCTGTCGCGGAATTCGCGCAGCGCTTTGCCGATGTACTGCATTGAAGGCTGATCGGCACCGGCAAAATCTTTCAGATCCAGCACGATGCCCGTGATATTGCGATCGTCTTTCGCCTGGCGAATGGTATCCACAATATCAAACAGGGAGTTTTCCTGCAGGCGGTCGGACGTTGCGCCAAACAGCTGACGGCCAATCACGCCCAGGCGGTTGCTGGAAGAGGGCTTGTCAACGATGACGCCCGTAATGTTGAGCAACAGCGCCCCGCGAGTCGAATGCTGCGACTGGTTCGCGCTGCTGATATGCATCCAGACGCCGACGCAAACCAAAACCAGGAAGATGAAAAAGATATTCATCACCAGGTTGCGGACGAAATTGAGCAGCCGCCACGTCCATTTAAAGAAACCGGCAAAGATTCGCCAAAGGGTTCGCATGTATTCTCCCTAACCAGAAAATGACTGTTTCCGCCGCGATAGACGGTAATGTTGGGTTATCGTAATGACCCAACCGCGACTTGTCAGCAGGAATCGCCTGCCGCGCTGTAACAAAATCTGCTGTCGTGTTAATTTTGTGAGTAAATTTCAAGACAGGAGTTAACTAATGGACGCACTTGAACTGCTTGTTAACCGTCGTAGCGCTTCACGTCTGGCCGAACCGGCACCTGCGGGCGAGCAGCTGGAAAACATTCTGCGCGCCGGCCTGCGCGCGCCCGATCACGGCACGCTGCAGCCGTGGCACTTCTTTATCATCGACGGTGAGGGCCGCGAGCGTTTTAGCGCGCTGCTGGAAAAAGGTGCCGTTGCGGCCGGTCAGGATGAGAAAGGCGTTGAGAAAGCGCGTAACGCGCCGTTCCGTGCGCCGATGATCGTTGCCGTCGTCGCGAAATGCCAGCCCGATCATAAAGTGCCGGTCTGGGAGCAGGAGATGTCGGCAGGCTGCGCGGTAATGGCGATGCAGATGGCCGCCGTCGCGCAGGGCTTTAACGGCATCTGGCGCACCGGCCCGCTGACGGACAGCGCCGCAGTGCGCGACGGATTATCCTGCGGCGAGCACGATAAAATCGTCGGTTTCCTCTACCTTGGTACCCCGCAGCTTAAAGCCTCCAGCACCATCAGCGTGCCGGACACTACGCCTTTCGTCAGCCGTTTCTGATAACGCGCGCTAAACTGTCTGGATTCTGAGCATCTGCCGCAGAATTCAGACAGCCATACTTACCTCTTTACGGAATGAGCGCTACCATAGCGCGATTGAGATGACAGGAGACGTCCATGAGCGAGCAAACCATTCGTTTAACGCAGTACAGCCACGGAGCCGGTTGCGGTTGTAAAATTTCCCCGAAAGTGCTGGAAACCATCCTGCACAGCGAACAGGCGAAGTTTGTCGACCCGAACCTGCTTGTCGGTAACGAAACGCGTGACGATGCGGCGGTTTATGACTTAGGTAACGGCACCAGCATTATCAGCACCACCGACTTCTTTATGCCGATTGTCGACAATCCGTTCGACTTCGGGCGCATCGCGGCCACTAACGCCATCAGCGATATCTTCGCAATGGGCGGTAAGCCGATTATGGCGATTGCTATTCTGGGCTGGCCAATCAACACCATTCCGCCGGAAATCGCACGCGACGTGATTGAAGGCGGGCGCTTCGCCTGCCAGCAGGCGGGGATTGCCCTGGCCGGTGGTCACTCTATTGATGCACCGGAGCCTATCTTCGGTCTGGCGGTGACGGGCGTGGTGCCAACCGAGCGCGTGAAGCGCAACAGCACCGCGCAGGCGGGCTGCAAGCTGTTCCTCACCAAGCCGCTGGGCATTGGCGTACTCACCACCGCTGAGAAAAAATCCCTGCTGAAACCAGAGCACGTGGGCCTGGCGACGGAGGTGATGTGTCAGATGAACCTGGCGGGCGCGGCCTTTGCCAATATCGACGGCGTGAAGGCGATGACCGACGTCACCGGTTTTGGCCTGCTGGGCCACCTGAGCGAAGTGTGTCAGGGCGCGGGCGTGCAGGCGCAGGTCTGGTATCAGGACGTGCCGAAGCTGCCGGGCGTGGAAGACTACATTGCCCAGGGCGCGGTGCCGGGCGGCACCCAGCGCAACTTTGCCAGCTACGGTCACCTGATGGGCGAGATGCCAGAAGCGTGGCGCAACCTGCTGTGCGATCCGCAAACCTCCGGCGGCCTGCTGCTGGCGGTCACGCCGGAGTCTGAAGCCGAGGTTCAGGCGACCGCCGCCGAGTTCGGCATCACCCTGACGGCGATCGGCGAGCTGGTCACCGCCCGCGGCGGCCGTCCGATGATTGAGATCCGTTAGTTCAATGCGGTTGTTTATTGCCGAAAAGCCGAGCCTGGCCCGGGCCATCGCCGACGTGCTGCCGAAGCCGCACCGCAAAGGTGACGGCTTTATCGAATGCGGTAACGGGCAGGTGGTCACCTGGTGTATTGGCCACCTGCTTGAGCAGGCGCAGCCGGACGTCTACGACAGCCGCTACGCCCGCTGGAACCTGAACGATCTGCCCATCGTGCCGGAAAAGTGGCGCCTGCAGCCGCGGCCGTCCGTGACCAAACAGCTCAACGTGATCAAGCGCTTCCTCCATGAAGCGGCTGAAGTGATCCACGCGGGTGACCCGGACAGGGAAGGGCAGCTGCTGGTGGATGAAGTGCTGGACTATCTCGAGCTGGCCCCGGAAAAGCGCCAGCAGGTGCAGCGCTGCCTGATCAACGACCTCAACCCGCAGGCGGTCGAGCGGGCGATTTCGCGCCTGCGTTCCAACAGCGAGTTTATTCCGCTGTGCGTTTCCGCGCTGGCGCGCGCGCGCGCGGACTGGCTGTACGGCATCAACATGACCCGCGCCTACACCATTCTCGGGCGCAACGCGGGCTACCAGGGCGTGCTCTCCGTGGGCCGCGTCCAGACGCCGGTGCTCGGGCTGGTGGTGCGTCGCGATGAAGAGATTGAGAACTTCGTCGCCAAAGATTTCTTTGAAGTGAAGGCGCATATCGTCACGCCAAAAGACGAGCGCTTCACCGCCGTCTGGCAGCCGAGCGACGCCTGCGAATCGTATCAGGATGAAGAGGGGCGGCTGCTCCACCGTCCGCTTGCCGATCACGTGGTTAACCGCATTACCGGCCAGCCCGCTATCGTCACCAGCTATAACGATAAACGGGAATCAGAACCCGCGCCGCTGCCGTTCTCGCTTTCGGCGCTGCAGATAGAGGCGGCCAAAAAGTTTGGGCTGAGCGCGCAGAACGTGCTGGATATTTGCCAGAAGCTCTACGAAACCCACAAGCTGATTACCTACCCGCGTTCGGACAGCCGCTACCTGCCGGAAGAGCATTTTGCCGGACGCCACTCGGTGATGAACGCCATCGGCGTGCACGCGCCGGATCTGCTTCCGCAGCCCGCCGTGAACCCGGATACCCGTAACCGCTGCTGGGACGATAAAAAAGTCGATGCCCACCATGCGATTATCCCGACGGCGCGCGCCGGCAACGTCAACCTGACCGACAACGAAGCGAAGGTGTACAACCTGGTCGCCCGGCAGTACCTGATGCAGTTCTGCCCGGACGCGGTGTTTCGCAAGTGCGTCATTGAGCTTGAGATTGCCAAAGGTAAGTTTGTCGCCAAAGCGCGTTTTCTTGCCGAAGCGGGCTGGCGCACGCTGCTGGGCAACAAAGAGCGCGACGAGGAGAACGACGGCACGCCGCTGCCGGTGGTCGCCAAAGATGACGAACTGCTGTGCGAGAAGGGCGAAGTGGTTGAACGCCAGACCCAGCCCCCGCGTCACTTTACCGACGCAACGCTGCTGTCGGCAATGACCGGGATCGCCCGGTTTGTTCAGGATAAAGATCTGAAGAAGATCCTGCGCGCCACCGACGGTCTGGGAACGGAGGCAACCCGCGCGGGGATCATCGAACTGCTCTTTAAGCGTGGCTTCCTTGAGAAAAAGGGACGCTACATCCATTCAACGGAACCGGGCCGGGCGCTGATCCACTCTTTGCCGGAGCTGGCCGCGAGGCCGGACATGACGGCGCACTGGGAGTCGATACTGACGCAAATTAGCGAAAAGCAGTGCCGCTACCAGGACTTTATGCAGCCGCTGGTAGGCACGCTTTATCAGCTGATCGACCAGGCGCGCAGTACGCCGGTGAAGACGTTCAGAGGAATGGTGGCTCCCGGCGGCGGCACGAAAAAACCGTTTAAAAAGAAAAAGAGTGCGGCAGCTTCTTAAACGCAGGCCGGGTAAGGCGAAGCCGCCACCCGGTGAAAAGCAGCTCTGCGGCCTGAAAAAAGCCCGGTGGCGCTAACGCTACCGGGCCTGCAGGGGCGAGAATGCAGCGAAAACTTAAATCACGCCCTGCCCAATCATCGCATCCGCTACCTTCACGAACCCGGCGATATTTGCGCCGCGCACGTAGTTGGTCTGTGACGCTTCACCCCCGTACTCCACGCAGGCATGGTGAATATCCAGCATGATGTGGTGCAGACGCGCATCCACTTTCTCCGCCTTCCAGCCCATACGCGCGGCGTTTTGCGCCATCTCCAGGCCTGAGGTTGCTACGCCGCCCGCGTTTGCCGCTTTGCCCGGCGCAAACAGCACGCCCGCCTCCAGGAAGAGATCGGTTGCTTCAATGGTGGTTGGCATGTTTGCCCCTTCCGCTACCGCCTTCACGCCGTTGGCAATAAGCGTGCGGGCCGCCTCCACGTCCAGCTCGTTCTGGGTCGCGCACGGCAGGGCGATATCCACCGGCACCGCCCACGGCTGCTTGCCTTCCAGATAGGTTAAGCCAAATTCGCGGGCGTAATCCGCCACGCGGCCGTCGCGGCTGGCCTTGATTTCGCACAGGCGCGCCAGTTTCTCTGCCGTAAAGCCGGCTTCATCCACCACGGTGCCGCTGGAGTCCGACGCGGTGACCACGCGCGCGCCAAACTGCATCGCTTTTTCGATGGCGTACTGCGCCACGTTACCGGAGCCGGAGACCGCCACGCGCATTCCCTCGAAGCCCAGACCATGGCGCTTAAGCATCGCCTCGGTAAAGTAGACCAGACCGTAACCCGTCGCCTCCGGGCGTATCAGGCTGCCGCCGAACGACAGGCCTTTGCCGGTAAAGACGCAGGCGCTGTTGTTAGAGAGCTTTTTCATCATCCCGGCCATAAAGCCCACTTCACGCCCGCCCACGCCGATATCACCGGCAGGAACGTCGGTGTCCGGACCGAGGTGGCGATAAAGTTCGGTAACCAGCGCCTGGCAGAAGCGCATCACTTCGCCTTCGCTTTTGCCTTTCGGGTCGAAATCGCTGCCGCCTTTACCGCCGCCCATTGGCAGGGTGGTGAGGGCGTTTTTGAACGTCTGCTCGAAGCCGAGGAATTTCAGAATTGAAAGGTTCACGGACGGGTGGAAACGCATGCCGCCCTTAAACGGTCCGATGGCCGAGTTAAACTGCACGCGCCACGCGCGGTTGACCTGGACCTGGTTGCGATCGTCTACCCAGGCCACGCGGAACTGGATCACACGCTCTGGCTCGACCAGGCGCTCAAGCAGCGACATCTGACGGTAACGCGGGTTTTGTTCCAGGAAGGGCCACAGGGTGGTCATCACTTCACGTACGGCCTGGGCAAACTCGCTTTGGTGCGGGTCGCGCTGCTGAACATGGGCAAGGAAGCTTTCCAGAGAGCGTGTCTGATCCATAGATATAAGAACCTCTTATAATAATGTCGGGATATTGTGTATGCAATTTATGCTGTTTTTTTGACTATACCACCCGCACCGCTTTGTGAGGCAAGCAGAAATTTATGCCGAAAGGGAAATTAATGAGCGGGCGTTCGTCATAACCAAAAGCGATGATGAAACAAATTAAAGGTTCCGCTCCGGTTTACCGTTATATTCAGTATCAGGACACAACTGGAAGACACGTTTATGAACCGAATTGTGATGACCGCGCTATGTTTGATGTTTACCGCGGGCGCCCAGGCCGATCGCCTTCGCCCCGACGTGGAGGTGAATGTGCCGCCGGAGGTCTTTAGCTCCAGCGGCCAGCGCGCGCAGCCGTGCAGTCAGTGCTGCATCTATCAGGATCAGAACTATTCGGAAGGGGCGGTGGTAAAAGCGGACGGCGTGTTATTACAGTGCCAGCGCGATGAACGCACCATCAGCACCAACCCGCTGGTCTGGCGTCGCGTAAAAGAATAAAGGCTTTTAGCAGCGGAATATCAGCAGGGGCTAAATTATACCCAAAGGCCTCTTCGGGCGTACACCACACCAGGGCGCTGTGGTAGTGCGCCGTTAACTCCCCGCTAAAGTGGGAAACATGCCAGGCGTGCAGGTTGATTAACCGCTGCGATACCTCACGCTGGTGGCTTGCGACGTATTGCGCAGGTTCCGCATCAATACCCAGCTCTTCGCGCAGCTCGCGTATTAGCGCTTCGGGCTGCGTTTCCCCGGCTTCGACCTTCCCGCCTGCAAACTCCCACATGCCGGGCTGATCGGAATGGGCAGGGCGCTGGGCCAGTAAAATTTTGTCGTCTTTTTCGATGATGGCGGCAACGACATCGAGTGTTTTCAGCATGGTCGTCAATAATTGATAGCGAAAAACGACATATTATCGTGCCCTTTCAAAGAGTCCAGCCATCAGGAGAATCAGGTGAAAGAGACATACGCCTGGGTAATGCCCATCGAATCCGTGCCCGCCAGCCTAAAACCGATTGCCGCCATGCAGCAAAAACGCTTCGGTGCGGTGCTTAACCCGACGCGCTGGTGGGGGCGTATGCCGCGTCTGTTCTGGCTGGTGGCGCTGTTCGTGGGTTTTCTGGAGCGAAGAAAAGCACGTCTTTCCCCCGTTCTGCGCTCGCTGCTGATGACGCGAGTCTCGCAGCTCTGCCACTGCGCATTCTGCGTTGATGCCAACAGCCTGCGCCTTGCCGAACGCTCGGGCGCGCTGGATAAGGTGCAGGCCGTCAGCGCGTGGCGCCACTGCACGTTGTTCAGCGAGGAGGAGCGTGCCGCGCTGGCCTATGCAGAGGCGGTTACCGCTACGCCGCCGCAGGTAGACGAAGCCATCAAAAGGGAGATGAAGCGACACTATACGGATGACGCGATTACCGAAATGACGGCGCTAATTGCGTTCCAGAACCTCTCCGCGCGCTTTAACGCCGCGCTCGACATTCCGGCTCAGGGGCTGTGCGCCACGTTTAAGGATAAACCGCATGCTTGACCGTCACCTGCACCCGCGCCTCAAGCCCGCGCTTCACAAGCTGGCCACGATGCTGGATAAGCCGGGCATTTCGCCTGATGGACTCACGCTTGCGGGGTTTGCCATCGGGGTGCTGGCGCTGCCGTTTCTGGCGCTGGGCTGGTATCCGGCAGCGCTGGCGGCGATTGTATTGAACCGGCTGCTCGATGGCCTGGACGGCGCGCTCGCACGGCGCCGAGGTCTGACCGACGCGGGGGGCTTTCTCGATATCGCGCTCGATTTTCTGTTTTACGCGCTGGTGCCGTTTGGCTTTGCGCTGGCAGCACCTGCAGAGAATGCGCTGGCCGCGGCCTGGCTGCTGTTTGCGTTTATCGGCACCGGCAGCAGTTTTCTGGCCTTTGCGGCGCTGGCGGCGAAGCATGATATTGATAACCCCGGCTATGCGCACAAGTCCTTTTACTACATCGGCGGGCTAACGGAGGGAACGGAGACCATCGCGCTGTTTGTGCTGTGCTGCCTGTTTCCGGCGCACTTCGCGCTCCTTGCGTGGGTGTTTGGCGCGTTGTGCTGGCTGACCACCACAACGCGCATCTGGAGCGGTTACGTGACGCTGAAGTCGCTCAGCGCTTAACGCGACGATTCTGGCCCGCGCGCGCCGGTTGAAACGGGATTTTGCGGATGGCTGCTCCACTCATACCAGCCGCCGTCATAGACCGCGACGTTCTGCCAGCCCATCGCGCGGGCGTACATGAAGGTTTCAGACGCGCGCCAGCCGGTGCCGCAGTAAAACGCGACGTGCTGCTCCGGCAGGATGTTCCACGTTTTCCACATGGCGGCAATATCCGCGGCGCTGCGCATGGTGCCGTCCGGGTTGTGGAAATCTTCCATGTGGGTCGCGTCGCTGCCCGCGTGACCCCAGCGCGCCCCGGCGATTTCGCCTTTTGGCTTGATGTAGCTGTAGCCGCTGGTTTCACCGATAAACTCCGGCCACGAGCGGATGCTGACCAGCGAGGCATCCTGACGGTGCAGCATGCCGCGAGCCTGCTCCATATCCACCATCAGCTGCGGCTGTCCGGGGATCGGGGCGCCGAAGTCCGGCGCCGGCTTCACCTTCTCAGGCGTACCGCGTTCGACCGGCAGGTTCGCGTCGGACCATGCCTTCCAGCCGCCATCAAGAATACGGACATCCTTCACGCCCGCGTAGAGCATAATCTGCGCCACGCGCGCGGCGGCATACACGTCGCGACCGTACAGAATGACGGTGGTATCGTGGCGGATCCCGTGCTTCGCCAGCAGCGCTTTCAGCTTGTCGTCAGAAACCTTGTTCCACAGCGGTTCGCTCTCCACCTCGTTGGTGTCGATGTAGCCTGCGCCCGGAATATGGCTGAGCAGGTAAAACTTCGGCGCGCCCCAGGCGGCTTCAATCACCTTCCAGCTGCCCGCCGGGGCCGCCGTTACCTGCTTGCCCTGCTGCAGCTGGTGGATCCACTGGGGATAAACAAGCTGTTCAAAATGCGGCAAACGCTGCAGACGGTCGGGTACCTGCAGGGCGTCGCTGAGACGTGAAACGCGGGCGTAGCCCGCTTTTTCCAGACGCGCTTTGACCGCCTGATTTTCAGCATCGCTGCCGTAGAGGGCGATCGCCGTATCCGTCGTGAGCTGATGCTGTTTTGCCCAGGTGCCGATCTGTTCATCGCTCATCGCGCTAAGCCAGGTAGCGGAGAGGTTGAGGGCGGCAGGTTCGTGGCCGGAAGACGCGCTGAGCGTTTGCGGCCAGCCGTTGTAAAACGCGCTGACGCGGGTATCAATCACCGCGCCGTGCTGTGCCTGGAGCTGAGCCAGCGTGAGCGTGTGGGGCATATCAGCAGCCAGAGAGGGAAATGAGGCGAGGCCGCAGAGCAGGGCCAGCGCGGTCAGTTGAGAAACACGTTTCATCGGAAAACCTGACGTTAAGAAATGAGGGGGGCATTGTCGGATCTCCTGAAACAGAAAACATTGCGTTAGCACATTATTGCCAGCGAGAAATTTCAATCACCTTTCCACCGGGCGGAACGTCCTCTTCGTCATGCGTAACCAGCACCGCCGGAATATTGCGCGCGCGGATCGCCTCAAATACCCATGCCCGAAAGGCGACGCGAAGAGTTTTATCCAGGCGGCTGAAGGGTTCATCGAGCAGTAACGCCTGCGGCTCCGCCAGCAGGGCGCGAAGCAGGCTGACCCTGGCGCGTTCCCCCCCGGACAGCGTCGCGGGATCGCTGGAAAAGTGGTTTCCCAGCCCGGCGGAGCCGAGCGCCTTTTCTACCGTATCGTATCGCGCCTGCCCTTTGAGGTGCGCAGGCAAGGCCAGCATCAGGTTTTGTCCGACGCTGAACGCGTCAAACAGGAGGGCATCCTGAAAGAGAATGCCTATCCCGCGTTTTTCCACCGGGAGCATATCGCAGCGGCGTTCGTTCAGCCAGAGCTCGCCGCGGGCCGTAAAGTCAGAGGACAGCGCCCCCACCATCCAGGAAAAGAGCGTCGATTTACCGCTGCCGGAGGGGCCCATCAGCGTGACAATTTCGCCGCTATTCACGCTGAAGCTGACGTCGTGGAAAAGTGGCGAAAGGGTGAGGTTTTTCACGTTAAGCATTAACGCAATCCTTGTCGGTAGCGGCCTGCGAGCCGGGAGAGCAGCGCGGCGATGCCAAACACCGAGCCCGTTAATACCAGCAGACCCAGCGCCCGGCCGGCCAGTATCGGGATGCTGCCGCCGCTGCTGAGGGCGACGGCCTCCGTGGTGAGAGTGGCAAAACGTCCCGCTCCCAGCCAGAGGGTGGGCATATATTGCGCCATGCTCACGGAAAACCCGGTGGCGAAGGCCAGAAGTGCAGGGCGAATCAGCAGCGGGCATTTCACCCGACAGAAGATTTTAGCGCGTCCCCAGCCCAGCGTTCTGGCGGTCAGGGGCAGCCGAGGGTCGAGCCTGCGCCAGGCGGGCTGGAGCACCAGCAGCATCCAGGGTAATACCCACAGCAGATGGCTCCAGAGCACGGCGGCGTACTGCCCGTCGATACCCAACCGGAGTGCCAAAAAATATTGTCCCGAAACGAGCGGCAGCGCGGGGAGGGCAAGCGGCAGCCAGACCCACGGTGCGCCGCGCTGCGGCCCCCATTCCAGCCAGAGAAAGATTATCCCGAGGGCAGCCAGGCTGGAGAGCAGACCGAATGAAAGGCTATCACCGACAGGGCCGAAATCGTCGTGTCGCGCCAGCGTCAGCAGCACGAGGGCGCAAAGCACGCCGCACGCCGGAAGCAGGCCGCACAGGGAGCGCGCGGGAAGGGCGGTATCAGCGTGCCGACGAACCCCCGACAGGATGGGCTGCGTGCGCCGCCACGCTGCCCAGGCGCCGTAGCCCAGCGCGGAAAGCGCGGCCAGAAGCAGAAGCAAGATCAGGCACAGCAGCATCCCCTTCGTCTGCTGCTCCGCATCTCCCTGGCTCAGCCACTGCCAGGCCAGCACCGCCAGCGTGGGTGGGTTGCCCGGCCCAAGCACGATTGCCACATCCACAACCGACAGCGACCAGGCCAGCACGGCGAGCATCACCGCCCCCAGCGCAGGGGCAATTGCCGGGAGGATCAGCCAGCTCAGGGCCTGAAGGCGCCCGTAGCCGAACGTCCGTAACACCACGTTTTGCTGCGCGAGGCGCTGCTCGGGCAGTACGGCATAGATTGCCCACAGCACAAAGGCGCTCTCTTTGACGGCCAGCGTCATCCCAAGCCCCACGCCGTAACGGTCAATCTGCGGCGAGCAGACCGTGCAGACCTGATAAAGCAGGCCGCCTTCGGCAAACATCAGCAGAGCGCTGGTGGCAAACGCCACGTGAGGAATTGCCAGCAGCCATGGCAGACGGGTGCTCAGCCGCCGCCAGCGCTCGCCGGGCCAGAGAAGCGTCACCAGGCTCAGCGCGATAAGCAGGGAGCCCAGCGTCGCAATCAGCGCAGAGATCAGCGTGGCGGCCAGCGCCTGGGGCAGCTGCGGGTCGCTCAGCAACAGCTGCCAGCCGGACGCCGAAAAGGCGGGCGCGATCAGCATCGCGCCGGCGGGGATCGTCGGAAGATAGATGGCCGCCATCGCGAGCCAGACGATCGCGCTTATCGGGTTCCGTAGCGGCGAAGCCATTCCTGCTCCAGCGCGTTAACCCAGGCCGCATGCGGCTCAGGAAGCACCTCCGGTAACCCCTCAGGCGTCAGGGCGGTGAGGCGCTTCGCCTCCTCTGCGGGCAGCGTTCTGGCGTCAAGCACGCTCGGATCGCCCCAGATGGCGGGGTCGGCCTTGCGAAGCTGTGCCTGCGGTGAAAGCAGGAAGTTTGCGACCACTTTTGCCCCGGCGCTTGCGCCGGCATTTGCCGGAATGGCGACGAAATGAACGTTACCCAACATGCCGTTGTGAAAACCGAAGCTGTAGCTGTCGGCAGGGAGTTCGCCGCTCGCCGCTTTCTGCTGCGCGTGGGAGGGGTTAAACGTCAGCGACAGGTTCAGGCTGCCGCTGGCCAGCAGGGCGTCCATTCGCGCAGGCGACGGAGGGAAATCGTTACCCTCCCGCCACAGGAGCGGGTGCAGCGCGTCGAGGTAGGCCCATAGCGGGGCCGTGACCTGCGCAAAAGTCTTGTCCGGCGCTTTTTTTAGGGCATCAGGCCGCGCGGTCAGCGACAGAAGCAGCTGTTCCAGAAACGCGGTGCCGGTAAAGTCTGGCGGGCGCGGATAGCTCACCTTACCTGGATGCTGCCGGGCGTAAGCCAGTAATGCCTGCGGGTCGCCGGGCGGCGTCGGTGTGGTGGCTTTACGGGCAATAAAGGTCAGCTGCGCCCCGCCCCAGGGGGATTCTGCGCCTTCGGTCGGGATAGCGAAATCTTCCGCGACCGGCTTGCGGGTATCAACGTATCGCCAGTTTGGCAGGGCCTGTGCCCACCCGCTTTGCAGCAGGTTTGCCTCTTTCAGCGTGCGGAAATTTTCACCGTTAACCCACAGCAGATCGACCGAGCCGTGGGTCTTACGTCCCGCAGCCTGCTCCGTCTGGATCCGTTTTACCGCATCGGCGGCATCGGCCAGGTGCACAATCTTAAGGCTGATGGCGTAGTGGGTTTTCATCTCACCGCTGACCCAGTCGAGGTAGCGGTTAACGGCCGGATCGCCGC
>Ga0209795_10001118_pt1 | contig 17537 bp, 11 predicted proteins | sample AgamicOrMarz_FD_187166 | JGI IMG/M metagenome (GOLD analysis project Ga0209795, IMG submission 187166) | Agave microbial communities from Guanajuato, Mexico - Or.Ma.rz (SPAdes) (version 2) | ecosystem: Host-associated > Plants > Phyllosphere > Phylloplane/Leaf | place: Guanajuato, Mexico...
TAAATACAAACAACTAATGTTGTCTTTTAATGAAGAATTTAAGGGTGGTACCGGTCAAGAAGAGTTTTTAAGTGCGGAAGAAGCTAAAGAACAGCAACAATTAAAAGAACAAGAAGCCGCTAAAGCTGCTGCTCAAAGTGAAGCACAAAAGAAATTAAGAGAACAAGATATGCAAGAATTAAGACAACTAAAACGTAACATGGATAGCTACATAACAAGAAATAAACTTAGCCTCTCACTAAAAACTACTCTAACGGAAAGAGGCTTAATGTTAACTATCTTAGATAATGCACTTTTTGAATCGGGAAAAGCCGATGTAAAAAAGGAAGCTGTTGATTTAGCAAAAGAAATATCAAAACTCTTAATATCTAAGCCTCCAAGAGAAATTATGGTCTCTGGTCACACAGACAACGAGCCTATTTCAAATTCTGAATTTAGCTCTAACTGGGATTTAAGTTCACAGAGAGCAGTAAATTTCATGGAGATTTTACTAAAAAACACACAATTACAACCTGAAAAATTTAGTGCTGTAGGAAACGGTGAATTCCACCCTGTAGCAGACAACAAAACAAAAGAAGGAAAAGCTAAGAATCGTCGTGTTGAAGTTCTAATACTCCCACTAACAAATTCAGAATTAAAACAATTAAATAGAAGCAATACAAAGTAAAGTAGCATTTCACATAAAAAATCATAAAACGTAAAAGTGTTTTATGATTTTTTTGCTGTTGCTTTATTATAATAAGATGGTGTTTCCATGTACTTATTCAAAAAGGCAATTGTTTTTTCTTCATATTGCTTTTGGTAATACTGATAGGTTCGAATATGTCCTCCTTTTTCTGGTGTCCATATCTCACTATTTTTGGCTTTATCGCTTATTATTTTAGATTGTTTATAAGATATCTTCTTGTCCCCTTTATTATGTATGAGGAATAGCCCCTTGTCTTCTTCGTTATATTTTTTAGCTGCTATAACAGGTTTAACCTTCTCTGTTCTTACTTCTGTAAAATGCTCCGCAATGACAGTAATACCGGTTGCTAAGAAACTAGGAAGACCAGTCCATTTCGTAAAGCTTTCTTTGGAGTACTCCTTTAAATCTGCAAACGGACTGTCTGCAATAACCGCTTTAACATTCTTAGATTTCACACCAGTCATGATAGAAGTGGATGCTCCCATAGACCACCCCATTAAACCAATATTATTCATTTTCTTTTCATCAGCCACAAAATTAATTGCAGTCATTAAATCTGTTTGTTCTTTTAATCCTATGGTCGCTTCGTCTTTTTGTGAAAGTCCGGAGTTCCTAAAATCAAACATAAGTACATTATAACCTTCTTGTGTTAATCTTTTAGCTAACTTTAATCTATTCAGCACAACTCTATTATGACCATATCCATGCGCAAAAATTACTGCTTTCTCTGAATGTACAGTCTCCATCTCTTGTGTTGGAATCCACCAACCTTTTAAAGTAATTCCATCTGGAGTTGTAAATGATACGTCCTCAAAAGTAAGACCATAATCAAAAGGATGTTGATTAATCCCCATTACTTTAGGATTTGTAACTTTAAATCCTACGTATATCGCAAGGGAAACAAAACTTAGCATACTTAAAAAAACGAAAGAAAAAAAGGTTATAAGCACTATTTTCAGTCTTCTTTTGAACTTTGTTTTTCTATCATTTGATAATGACAACTCCTTCTCCCCTTTCAACCTGAAACGGTTTCAAATTAATATAGCAGGTATTTGAATTATGTCTAGGATTTAGAACATAACTTAAAAAAATACTTTTAACTCAACTTTCTTTCCTATTTTTTAAAAAAGGGTTTATTATTGTGCCAAGAAATTTTAAAATGTATGTTTTTTATATATAGGGGTTGGGTTTATGATAAAAAAACACTTAAAACCATTAATTACAGTTGGTGCACTTACTTTTCTTGTTGTTGGTTGCTCTAAAGCACAAGATGTTGCTCCTGGAAAAGAAAAAGATGGCGAGCAAGCAATCTCAAGCAAAGATGTATTTCAATCAAGTTCATATTATAAATTAAAAGACAAAGATGTATTGGTATCAGTTGACGGAAAAGAACTAACAGTCGGAGACTTGAAGAAAAAAGCATTTAATCAATTACTGTTAACAGAAGTTAATCAATTTATTGAAAATCAGTTGTTATTAACTAAATATCCTGTTTCAAATGATGAAGTTAATAAACTGGCTAAGCAATATGGGGAAAATGCAGATATTGATAAGGACCAAATTAAATTGCAACTTGCTCACGAAAAAGCAATTAATGAGGGTATTGATGTAACTGATGCAGATTTAAAAGAAATCTATAATGCTAATTTTAAAGATTCAGGCAAAACTTTTGAAGAAATGAAAGCTGATTTAAAGAAACAAGCTCCATACTTCTTCGGTGAAAGCCAACTATCCAAGAAAATAGCAGCTTTAAGAACTGATGATAACGTTAAATATCAAGATGAAAAGCTAAAAACTGAAATCAACAATTTATTTGTTGAACCATTAAAAAATGACCAACAAGAAACTTCAAAATAAAAGTATGTAATTAAGTAGACCAACTTACTATTAAGTTGGTCTACTTATAGAATTAGTTCTTTCTTTTTCTAATATAAATGAAAGAAATTCTACTAATTCCTTTGTTTCCTGGTATAACCGCTCTGCATTAAGGTGCTTCTCTTCCCAGTCACTATCTTTTATCTTGGACATATGTAAAGAATCCAGAATTAATTCATAATGGACGAGTTCATATTTTTCATGTACATAGTGTTTTATTAATTCATCATACGTATAAAATGGATGGGTTAGTTTTTTTTTAGTATTCATAAACAGACCTCTAATATATTTTTACACAAGTTTCTAAAATGTATTATATAGTACATGATGAAGTTTAAGTTCGAATTTCAGATTTTATATTTTTAATATTTTTATTTTACTAACCGTTATTTAATAATGAATGTCATGCATTTCATTTTATATTTTCCGAAAGGGGTAATTACAATTGAGTGAAGAAAAAAAAGGTATATTATTAGACAGTGGAACAAACGAATTAGAAATCGTTACTTATCGAGTTGGAAAAAACTTATTCAGTATTAATGTTATGAAAGTTAGAGAAATTATACACCCTTCTCACGTTACGGAAATTCCTGAGAGTCATCCAGCTGTTGAAGGAGTGCTTCAAGTACGAGGTGAAATAATCCCTGTTATTAACCTAGCTAAAGCCCTTAGAATTCACAGTGAGGGTTCACAAGAAGAATCTAAATTTATTATTGCTGAGTTAAATCAAATGAAAGTAGTATTCCGTGTAGATGAAGTTCATCGCATTCAACGTATTTCTTGGCAGCAAATTGAAGAGCCCTCTACTTTATCAATGGGTCTTGAAGAAACTACGTCTGGTATTGTGAAACTTGAAGATAAAATCATCTTAATGTTAGATTATGAAAAACTAGTTTACGATATTAGCCCGAGTACAAATATGAGTGTAAAAGATGTTCAAAAAGTAGCTGAAAAGAGTAATGATAGAAGCAAAAAAATTGTTTATATCGCTGAAGATTCTGCTATGTTGCGACAACTATTAGAAGAAACATTAAAAGCTGCTGGCTATGTAAATTTAACTTTCTTTAAAAATGGTGAAGATGCTCTTCAACATATTGAAAAATTAGGGGAAAGTAACTTACCTATTACAGATAGTGTTCACTTATTAATTACTGATATTGAAATGCCTAAAATGGATGGTCATCATTTGACTAAAAAAATTAAGGATAATCCTAGAACTTCTGATTTACCAGTAGTTATCTTCTCGTCGTTGATATCTAATGAGCTACGTCATAAAGGAGAAACTGTTGGCGCAAATGCGCAAGTATCAAAACCAGAAGTTACTACATTAATTAATACATTGGATAAATTACTTTTTTAAAATTAGCAAACTGAATATTTACTACTAAAAGGTGCTAATTTACAGCACCTTTTTTGATTTACACCAAAAAATCTGTTATTGAATAGCTTAATCCGCTACAAATATATTTGAAAGGAGTGTTTATTTTGAGTGAACATAATAAAGGTATTCTTTTAGAGAGTGGCACAAATGAGTTAGAGATAGTAACTTTCTCTATTGGCAAGAATTTATTTAGCATTAACGTTATGAAAGTAAAAGAGATTATTCATTCTTCATATGTTACAGGTATACCTGAAACCCACCCTGCTGTTGAGGGCGTTCTTCAAGTAAGGGGAGAAATTATCCCAGTTATTGATTTAGCAAAAGCTTTGAACATCGTACCTTCTGTGCCTAAAGAAGAATCAAAGTTTATTATTGCTGAATTAAATGAAATGAAAGTTGTATTTCGTGTTGATGAAGTGGATAGAATTCAACGTATCTCATGGCAGCAAATCGAGGAGCCTTCTTCCTTATCAATGGGTCTTGAAGAAACCACATCTGGTATTGTGAAATTAAATGAAAAGATTGTTTTAATGTTGGATTATGAAAAACTAGTTTATGAGATAAGTCCAAACACGAAACCAACTGCTAAAAATGCATCAAAAAGTTCAGGCAATAACCCTTACGGATATAACCCTGAAAGAAAAACCAAAATTATCTATATAGCAGAAGATTCTGGCATGCTTCGCCAGGTTATGCAAGAAACGCTAGAATCCGCTGGTTATGAGAACTTAACTTTCTTTAAAAATGGTGAAGAAGCTTTAAACCGTATTGAATCATTAGTTGTTAACGAAACAAGGAAAATTACTGATAGTGTTCATTTATTGATTACGGATATCGAAATGCCAAAAATGGACGGTCATCATCTAACTAAAAGAATTAAAGAAAATCCAAACACTAAAGATTTGCCTATTATCATTTTCTCTTCTTTAATATCAGAAGAATTACACCATAAGGGAAGTTCCGTAGGAGCTACTTTACAGCTCTCTAAGAATGAAGTAAATGAACTTGTTGGAAAAGTAGATAAGCTGCTTTTATAATTCCTTTTTAGCATCCAAAGAGCCTTGTTAACAAGGCTCTTTTTTTGTTTCCCCCCTCTTCTTTAATTACCTCCCCTTGTTTTGTGTATTCAAACTGAGATATGCAAGAATTATAGATTTTTTCCCACATTTTCATTTTTGGCTATATAATATTCCAAAAAAAAGCAACTCAAAGGAGAACAAACCATTATGATTACTACAAAACAAATTTCTTTAACATCTATTATTTCAGAAAAAAGCAGAGCTTATATTGATGGAACTAAACTTGCTGGCGGTACGACTATCGAAGACATGAAAGTTAACTATCAAATTGCAAATGCTTTACGAAAAATTCGTCTTGGTGGTATTTCATTTTCAGAAGTTAAAGTTGAACTTATTGATTTAATGGAGGACGTTAAGGGCTTTAGATTTAAAAAAGGTGACAAAGAAATCTTTTTGAATTGGACTAAGCATAAAAAAGTACTAAGTAACGTTATTTTTAATGGCGGAGTTGATAAATTCAGTAATGAGGATATTCTACAATCTATTATTCTGTTAGAGATGGCTGAACAGTTAACCGATGCAGATACAGCTACATTGACTGAACAACTATTTACATCTAATGAAATTAAGAAAGATTCTCCTGAAGCATTAACTTTAGCTAAGGTAGTTACTAAAATTGAGGAATCTATCTTAAATGGAGTATTAGCTATCAACAAATTTACTGATGATGAATATGACATTATCGCTGAGAAACCTTTGTTAGAAAATGAGCTGGATACAAGTTCATTTTCAGCTACTGGAGCAGTTAAAGCACCTGTTGTTGAAGAAGTTCATGAAGAAAAGAATTCACCTACTGAAATTCAACCAGAAGAAAAGAAAGTTGATAAAGCAACTAGTAATGGAGGATTATCAATCTCTGTTAATGGAGAAAAGAAAGAGACTCTTCAATATACTTTGTTTGGTGATATGAATGAAGGAACAGAAGCAGTTGTTACTTTTATTAAAGACAAAGAACCTAACAAAGCAGTACGTAATGCTGCAAACGAAAATAAGGTTACTAAACTTGAAAAACCAAAATTAACAAAAGAGCAAGCGTTAGCTATGCGACCAGATGTTAGTGACCATAATGCAGCAGAAGAGAAACTTAGAACATTCGACTTACCTGAAAAGTTTATTAAACAGTGTATGAATTTCCGAGAATTACAACTTAAGGAATTAACAGCAGAAGAAATTTTACTTATTCCTAATGAAACTTACTACACTGGTTGGACAGACCCAATTAAACGTGGAATTGCTGCATTCTTAGTAGGTAAGAACCTATTTATTCGTGGTGAAACTTCAACTGGTAAATCAACACTTGTTAAAACTATTTGTTCACTTCTAAATTATCCAATGACATTTGTTGGTGGTTCAATGGACGCAACTTTAGAAACTTTCATTGGTATTAACACTCTTGAAGACGGAAACGTAGGAGTTAAAAATGCACCTCTTATTGAAGCAATGATAAAAGGAGCTATTTTCTACTTGGACGAAGGTAACTCAGTTCTTCCAGGAATTTTCATTCAATTACATTCTGCGATGGACAGACAACGTACAATTTATAACCAACTCACTGGTGAAGAAATTGTAGCTCACAAAAACTTCCGTGTAGTTACTTGTGTTAATGATGGTTACGCTGGTACAAACGAGCTAAACCCTGCTACACTGGACCGTTTTGTTGCCATTGAAACAAAGTATATGAAACCAGAAGATGCTAAAAAATACTACGAGAACTTCCCTATTAAATACACAGAGTTCCAAAAAAATGTATTAAAATTGGGTGATTTTTCAGAAGATGAAATTTTAGAACTTCTAGAAATTCAAAATGCTATTCAGCAAGGTGTAATGAATGGGACTCTTGATGGTTATGTTGCATCTCAGCGTAATTTTGAAGCAATTTTAGAGTTAAGCTGTATGCTTGAAGTTAAAGAAGCTGTCCTTATGGTTATTCAAAAATACCCTAAAGAACAACGAGCTCCAATTGCAACTGTATTTAGTGAAGTTGAGGCTTTAAATATGACTGTTGAAGAATTATTAGAAATTTAAAAAATAGAATCAAATTTAGCCCCGTTTATATCGGGGCTACTTTTAAAAACGGATAATAAGGAGAAGATATTATGTTAACAAATACTAAGGAATTAATTAATACAGCTAAACTAAGACACCCTAAACTTCACAAATCGTTAGAAATGTTTATGTATATCGTAGGAACAAAAGGTGAATTTCATTTCTCTGAAGACCTTGAAAAACAAATTACTCGTATGAGAATTCAACTTACTGATGATGATTCTTGTGCTACAGATTTTGCAACTATATATATAGGATTATTCTTCCCATATTTCACAGATAACTTAGATGAGAATTTTAATATTGCTAAAGGAATTGTAGGTCATGAAGTTGGACATATCAGATTTACTTCTAAAAAAGCATGGGATATGTACCTAAACACTTGCAGAGGTAAATATAAAAAGTTAGCCGCTTATGCCCGTGATATTCTTAATATTGTTGAAGACGATAGAATCGAACATTGGATGGCAAAAGTTTCAAAGTATTTAAATGATGCATTTTATCTTCTATGTCAGCGCATGGCTGAGAACATTCAGCAAGATTTTGATGAAATTGACTATAACGAAAAGCTAAGTGCTAATAAAAAATTAGTAATTATTCGTAATGCAATCTTATATATTAGATGTACGCAATCTACTTCATTGCCTACTATTAAAAATGAAGAAATTATGAATTATCTTAAGCAAATTTTCCCTTATATGGTTTATTGTCGAACATCAAAATCCACTAAAGAGGCTGTTAAAGTAGCTCATAAAATTATGGATATTATATCTCCTCTTTGCAAAGAATTTAATAATAGCGAAGAAAGCAAGATGGATGGCATGTACCCTGATAATTCAAAAGGTTCAGCTAATCCTACGGAGAACGATGGTTTAAATAATATTCAAAGCAAAGAAAAGACTGCACCAAATAATGAGAACGAAAACAGCGAACTATCGGAGGAATTAACAAAACTTAAAGATGAGCTTGCTGAAGCTGTAGCAAAAGAATTTGACAGCAAAAACGGCAAAGACTCTTCCGGTAAGAGTGGCGATTTAAGTAAAGAGTTCACTTCAGACCTCGTAGAAGATATCACTGAAAACTTAATGAAAAAAAGTTCACAAATGAAAACACATACTGAACGAAAAATAAAAGAGTTAAAAAGTGAAGCTAGAAAACCAGTAACCGCTACTATTCTTGGAGAATTTATGAATTCTACTAAAAAAAGCAATAAACAAAAAGTAGCTGAAACTTTAGAGGAAAAGAAAATTACAGAATTAAAACCGGTGTTAGTTAATGAAGATATTCATAAAGAATGTGTTCCGGTATTTAGAGAGCGTACTGAAATGATTCCATTTACTGATTTCGAGTATCTTACCTATATTGAACAATATAGTATGCTCATCAAACGAGGTGCCAATGAACTGTTAAAACTTTCAGAGCAAAAGAGACAAATTATGCAACGCATGCAAACGTCCGGTCGCTTAGATAGCCGTAGGTTAATTAAAGCTGCTGCTTTCAACGCAAAGGATGTTTACTATAAAAAGCGATTTGAAAACGACAAAGTTGACATGGATGTTTTAATTTTCGTTGACCGCTCTGGGTCAAATATACATCAAGTTTTAAATAAAAAAAATGATACCTATTTACCACGATATGAAGTAAATCGCATTGCAGCAATTGTTCAACATGAAATGTTAAAACAAGCTAAGATTACTCATGCTGTATGGTCATTTGAAGAAAAAGGCGTTAATAATATCTTTGCACCAATGATTCATTTCAATAATTGTTTTGAAAGAGATGCTGGTCTTTATTTAAAAGATATTGATGCATCATCTATGAATAGAGATGGATATTCAATTGCGTATGCAGGCGACTACTTATTAAAACATGGAGTAAATAGAAAAAAACTGCTTATTGTCATCTCTGATGGTCAACCTCATGGAAATCGTGGATATGATGGAAGTTTAGCAGTTACGGATGTTAAAAATACAGTAATAGATTTAAAAAGAAAAGGTGTTAAAACAATTGGAATTTTCACTGGAAAAGAAGAAGAAAATCAATTATTTGAGCACATGTACGATAATCATATGTTTTTAAACAATGATAATATTCACAACCTTCCAGAGGAACTGAGAAAGAAATTAACTCTGGAATTTAAAGAATACTTAAGTAGCTTTTAATATAAAACAATTTAGTCATCTAAGTCAGCGATTTTCACCGCTGACTTTTTCTATTTATTTCAACAAAAATAGAAAAAGTGATTTATTATGTACTCAAACAAAAAAACAAGAAATGTTAAAAGGAGAATTGTTATGAACAATCTGCAACCTATTCAAGAAATCCAAGGAAATATCCAAGTATTAGAGACTAGTTTTATTCAAATGTCAGATGCTGTAAAAGAATCGAATTTAGGCTATTCTTTCAAGAACATTTTTGAAAAAGCTGTAAAATCTCTCGTTTACTCTTTGATTGAATTAGAAGCTTTGACTTATGGAGATTCAAAAACCATTTGCACAGATTTACTTCAATATACTAAAAACAAAAGTAGAGAGTTGCGTACATTGCAAAGATATGAATTTGCTACTAATGGCGATTTAGCTAAATTAGGTAAAAGTCTTTACATCAAAGTAAAAAACGGAATTTCAGATGTTGAAAAAAATGAAGAAGTTAAATATTTTGTTGAAAATGGAGAAATAAATCCTCTTAGTGATGAAGTTATTTCAACACTTGCTAAAATGTTTAAATCTAAAAATGAAGTAGCGGTTTTTGAAGAAGGTTCAGGGCAAGGTGAGCACTTACTAACATTCAGAGAACATGTTAATGCTCCTCACGTACATTTGTATGGCTCAGACCTAAATGTTGAAGATTGCAAAAAAGCGCTTGATAAAGGAATTGACAAAGTAGCTAAAGGCGGTCTCCATTCAATGACTCCTCATTGTTTTGATATTGCTTTGTTTTTACAAAAAAAATTCACTTTTGAAGCTACTGGAAATTCAGCCGGTCACGAAGAAGTAGTCGAGTTTGGTAATTATTTAAGATACAGAAGCCCTGTGAAAAATGGTGGGTATCTAATTTTTAACCTCCCCTATTTCCAAGTGAAAAAATTCTTTAAGAAGCTTATGAACTTAAAAATTGTAGGGATTTATCGTACCGACGATGAATTTGGTAATTTAATTTTCATTAGCACTCCAGGAAAAGCTGACGAAGTATCTCAGAAGCAAGAGCTAAAAAGAGCTATTATGCTTCCTGACAGACTCCCTCACTATACTGACGTACAGGAAATTATTCTTACTAAAGAGCTAACACTACCTGAAAAATTTAGAGGACAAATAATTGATGGACAAGACCACTTACACTTGTTTAAGGATGAGCAAAACCCACAGAGTTTGTTAGAGGACCTCTACAAACCAACAGAAAATACAGTGGAATTAAATAATCCATTACAAGAGTATCGTGTTGGTCATTTATCAGCTATCGCTCCTACAGGTATTACGAACGGAATTTATGATACTCACTTACACAAAGACATGATTAAAGGTAAAAAAATGTTACCTCATGTACTTAAAGCGAGTTTAGTGAGACGAGAAGTAGCAACAATGACGGAAGAAACTAAAGGCGGGAAAGTAGTTCCTGTTATTTCTATTAAGAAGACTTCTGAATTAAAAATTAAAACAATGACACCTGACGGGAGAATTGTTTCATTACTTGAAAAAATTTCTATCGGAGATAGAAAGAACAAAGCAACGACAGCAGCTAGAAAAAACCCAACAAAATAAAAATAAAAATAAGAATAAGAAACTAAAGGAGAAATTATTATGTCTACTATTAACTATACTACTTTACTTATGGAAGCTAGTTTTGGAGAAGAAAATGCTATGGTTGAGGTTACTGACCTATACTATAAAAAATTTGATGTTGAAGGCACAATTCATAATGAAATTGTTGCAGCAATCTTTCATGGAGTAGACCTTGGCAGTTTTAATCGCAAAGCTAACGAATTAGTTTTACATTTTGGATTAGGTAAAAAGGATATGAATAATGCGTTTTTAATTCCTTTTCTTGATGAGTACACAATGCACAAGAAACAAATTGAACATTCAACTAGAATTGTATTCAATCGTGAAATTAAGGATGTCATTATGCTAGAGGATGAAAAAGATGATACTGAAGATTTACGAAAATTAAAAGAAGATGAAAGAAAGAAACAAAGTCGTATTTCCAAAGCACGAAATATTATCTTTTTAGAATCCTCAAAAAATGTTCCTTATGCCATAAAAGAAGAAGTATACACAATGCTTAACAATTCACTTACCACACCTATGGTGCCAAAAATGACTGAACCTACAATATTAGCAGGACAGTTATTTGTTGAAAAACATATTGCAGAAAGTATTTTAGATGTCCTATTAAATAAGGGGAAAACTCCTGTTAGTACTAAACTACTAAATAGAACAAAATATTTACTCAATGTTTACAAAGAGTGGGTAAATTCTTTGTTTGGCATAATGATAGAAAATGACTTACTTCAACAATTAGAGGTATTAATTGCCTCGGGAAATAAACTACCCTACGAAGTAGTAATTGATGAAAAAATTATTGAACCTATTATTAGTGAAAAAGTTCGCTCTAAAGAATTATATTTCACTGAGAACGAACAATATGATTCACTAGATTCGTTTAATGATTACATGGAATACATTGCACAAATGATGACTAATCGTATTCAATCAATTGCAAAACCTGGACATGTGTGGAACGATATTTCTAATGAAATGAACGAAAAAATTGATGAGTTAGTCCGTAAGCCATATGAAGCTCAAAGAAATGGTATTGCTGCCGGAGTTAAAGGTTTAGAGAAAAATAACTTTGTTTCTTTAATTTGCGAGATGGGCACCGGGAAAACGTACATGATGAGCGGTATTGCTAAAGTTCATTCTGAATCTAAAGGAAAAACATTAAAGTTACTTGTCCTTTGTCCTGACCATTTGGTCGATACTGTTTGGGAAGAAGAACTTCTTAAAACTGTTAAAGATATCACTGTTCATAAAATCATGAGTGTATCAGATTTAATTGAATTTGAAGCTCTCGGTTACCTTGATGACAATGTTGAGCGTGCATTTATTTTAGGACAAAAATATGCTAAAGAGACACATGCCTACAGACCTGTTGTTAAATGGGGTAATGTTACGTATGAATTTAATGGTCAAAAATATCTAAATTTATATGAAAAGGGATTTAGTTGTCCTTGTTGCGCAGAGCCTATTCTCCGAAAAACAAAGGTAAGAGATGAAGAAACTGGCGAATTATCAGTGCTTCAAAAGCCTGTCCCATACGATTATTTTGAAAAAGTGACAAATCACAATTATAAATGTAAAAAGTGTGACACTGTACTTTGGGAGCCTCTAACTAAGAATAACTTTAACTTAGATTTATCTGAGAAAAAATTTGTTTATAGCAGTGACTTAAAAGGTTTCTATCCAAATGACAAATTTGCAATTAGAAAAGCGATTGAGGCAGCTAGAAAGACAATGGAAAATTACGGTTCTGGTTCTTCTCAACGCAAGAGCATTGCTAAAAAAATTGAGTATCTAAGAAATCTTGAAGACATTGTATCTGGCAAGAAAAAAGAAGGTACTAAACGCTTTGGAACTAGAGCATCAGTTGCTAACTACATCTTTAAAAAGATGAAGTATAGATTTACGCATTTAATTGCTGATGAATTTCATGAGTATGCTGGTGAATCCAAACGTGGAGAGGCTTGTTCTGCTCTAGTTAACAGTGTTAAATATGTTATTACCGGTACAGGTACAGCAATGAATGGTTATGCTAATTCAAGATTTAAAGCTGATTTTATGCTACAACCTAAGAAAATGATGAAGTACGGATACAGAGTTAATGACGCTGATAAATTCCAAACTGATTATGGAGTAGTAGATAAAGTATATGCACTTGTAGAAAAAGGCGGTAAAAAGAAAAGAGAAGCACGAGTTCCTAAAAAACGACCTGGAATTAGCCCTCTAATCTTCCCTTATTTTATGCAAGATAACTCTATTTTTATCACTATGGACGACATGGTTGATGATATGCCAGCATTAGAACATTATTACGAAGAGGTTGAAATGGATGAAGCACTTAAGAAGGCTCACGATAAACTAGTTAGCGAAATTAAAGCAAAAGCTAGTGATGACAAGAGATTGTTTAAAAATACAGTACAGTTAAATTACTCATTCCTAGATACCCCTACTAAGCCTAAAAATCTAATGAATTCTGATGGCGAAGTATTAATTAAAACACCCGTCATCAGTAAATACGAAGATAAAAAAGCATTACGATTAATGGAAATAGTGGATAGAGAAATCAACATGTTAGATAACCGCATGATTATCTATACTCATTATTCATCTGACAATATTAATGGTTATGTTTCTGATAGATTAATTGAAGCTGGATACAAAGTAACTGTACTAAATCCAACTAATAATTACTCAATTAGTTGTGATGGTTCAATGGTTAAAGTAAAAAGTGAAGACCGTGAAAAATTTATTCGTTCTGAAGTTGCTAAAGGTACAAACATTTTAGTTACTAATCCAGAATTAGTTAAAACAGGTCTAAACTTAATTGCATTCCCTACAATTCTATTTTATCAGATGGGATACCAACATTTCACAAATGAACAAGCTAAGCGACGTGCTTGGAGATTAGGTCAAGAAAAGACTTGTAAGATTATTCAACTGTATTATAAAGAGACTATTCAGGAGATGGTTGCAGGGCGGCAGACGATGTGTGCTTAATATCGAATTCGAAAAGAATTCCAGAGAAATCAGTAATGGTTTCTTAGAGGTGTGACAACCTCCTGTCCTAGTCCCTTCCCTATTAAGTAGTAAAGTCACTCTTAATACGGGTCAGCTTGAAGGGTAAAAGAAGGGCTCTGAGCCGAAATTGGTGTAGGCAATACTGGAGTTCGACAAGGAAATTATAAATAGTTTATGGTAAATCGGTCAATGATGAAGCTGAGATGCGTGGGGTAGTTCTGGTCCTAGGATGAGACTCTCCCGCTCTCGGGAGAAGTCAAATAACACCAATTGTTACGTCCTATTTAGTTTCTGGTACCTTTCTAGCGACGAGGTAACTAGGTAAACCGCCTTAAAATGGTTGAGGAAAGAGGGAATTGTCACAGTACCTATCTTTCTAACTAAACACATGCACAGATTGTGTAGACATTTGAAAGCTACCTAAGAGCTATTGATTATATTATTCACATAACCTGCAAAGGGCTCAGAGTGGAGGGTGACGTTATACCCGGTGAAACTGGAACTGAATTGTTCCGAAACTGAGTACCGAAAGATGTGTCGGATTAATCCGCGTCTAGTACACAGAAGCCAAAAGCACTGTGGAAAGTATTTACCCTAAAGTAAATATGAGCGAATAAGCTAGATACACATATATCGAGGGATATATGACATTACTGGAGCGGTGACGCTGCATGTAATGCTGGTGAAAGACACAAGGCAAATCGAGACGAACAATCAAATCTATGACGAGGAGTGAATGCTCTATGGTTTCTACGAAACTAGGTGCACATGATAAGATTGCTCACTTATCCTTAGCTGCTACAAACAATATTGAAAGACGTTTTAAAGACCTTTACAAATTAATCAAGAACAAAGAAGTATTGAAACAAGCATATGCTAAAATCAAATCTAATACTGGTTCAAAAACTGCTGGAATTGATAAAGTCACTAGACAACATCTAAAAGACCCTGCAAGATTGGAAAAGCTCATTAACGAGTTACATGAACAACTCAGTGATGGGTCATACACTCCCCTTCCGGTGAGACGTGTAGACATTCCGAAAGGGTATGGGAAAACGGGAACTAGACCTCTAGGCATACCTGCTCTCAAAGATAGAATAATCCAACAGGCTGTTAAATTCGCACTGGAACCACTATACGAACCATTGTTCAAGGATAGTTCACACGGTTATAGACCTAAAAGAAGCTGCCAAACTGCGGTTTCACAGATAGTACCAAGAAAATATGATTGGGTTGTTGAAGGAGATATTAAAGGATGTTTTGATAATATCAAACATGGCAAACTACTAGACCTTTTGAGAATTAGAATTGCAGATGAGAAATTCATAAATCTGATAAATAAATTCTTAAAAAGCGGCTACCAAATGGGATTTGGAGAAAATGGTAAATCACCGGTCTTCGAAACTCTACAAGGTACACCGCAAGGAGGAATAGTCAGTCCTGTCCTAGCAAATATATACCTTCATGAATTCGATAAATACATGGAAACTAAATTGGTCAACTTAAGTCCTAAAGACATCAAGCCAGACCGAAAAGTAACCTATTTTAAAAATCATATTTACAAAATGCAACAGGCACTAGAAAAAGGTCAAACAACCTACAAACTTAGTCTTAAGATTACAACAATGGACTCAGCTAAGACTTATCATACTGAAGTGGAATTAGCCGCTGCTATGCAAGAAGTTAAAGCTGCAAGAGCCAAGTTTAAAATTAAGACAAATCCAAAAGAATATAGAGTTCTAAATAGTGTAGTACACAAGATGCAAACAGCAATTAAGAAAGGAATCTATCCTTATCAAATCAGATTCGAAATGGACGGAAGCTCAACACGAGGTAACGAACATATCACTCTGAAAAACACTTTCGAAATCAGAAGCAAAATATCTGAATTCAGAAGAGAACTGAAGAAAATCAGTAACTACGATAAGGAAGACTACTTCAACAACCATAAAAGTATTGGATATGTTAGATACGCAGATGATTTTGTTATAATGCTAGGAAACTTTAGCAAACAACAAGCAATCGAAATCAAGGAAGAAATCGCTGAATGGTTCGATAAGGAACTAAAACTAACCCTAAGTCTGGAAAAGACAAAGGTTACACATGCTACTAAAGGTTTTACCTTCTTGGGATATGACATCTTAAAAAGACCAAAGGAACAAGAAGGAAAGACACTAGGATTTCAAACTTTCTCTAAAGTCTATATTCCAGCTGCCAAAATTAAAAAGGTTAAAGACAAATTAGAAAATGTAATAAATGCACACCACAACGCCCCTTTTGGAGATGTAATTAGAGCATGCAATGCTGTAATTAGTGGATGGGCTAATTATTTCAAAATTTGTAACAACCTTAGCAAAACAGCGGGTATGCTTGACAATTGGTTATGGCATAAACTCATGGCAAACAGAGCAAAGAAACACAAATCCTCAAAAGCTAAAATGGCTGCTAAATACTCTAGGAGAATCTTCGCCTATGGAAAAACGGTTAAAAGGCTCGTGGATACGGTGGAAGGTAAACTTATCCCAATACGTAGATTCGCGGACTATCAATACGTGGCTCCTAAAGAAATGGCTGACTCAATAAGAGGATTAGAAGAGCAAAGCTGGTGGCATAGCGATTTTGACCAAGATAATGTACAAAGAATGATTGCCCAAGTTAAAAACGGTTATTCATACGTGGCTAGAGTTGAACTTGAGGAGAAAAACGGTCAAACATGTAGTAAATGTGGTGAAATTAAATCCGTAATGGAGGTTCATCATACTAAGAAAGTGGCAAGAAACAAAAGGACAAATAGTAAGGCAATTATTGAGGCGAGCAAAGTTATACCCAAAACTCTCCTCTGCTATGACTGTCACACAAAAGAAACAACGAAACAACAGAAACAAAGCAAGAAAAAGAAATAAAAGGATATACAAAGATTACTCAATAGCTAAGGATAATCTTTAAAAATGGTTTGTCGCGAGCCGTGTGCTTCGAAAGTTGCTCGCACGGTTCCAACGGGAGCTACAGTCAAACATGGCAATATGAATAACAACTCGTAATTATAAAGGATAGTAATGCAAAGATGAACATATGTCGCCGAAATATGATATAAGATATACGTCTAAATTGGACTAATCAATTCATATGGAGGAATTTAAGAATGAATGTAATTACAATTGTTAAGAACCATGGTGAGGACTTTAAGCATAGGTTGGAAAACGTAGATAAACTTACGAAGGAAAACCAAGAAATCTTGCTTAAGGAACTAATACTTATGATAAATGTATCTAACAATTTACTTGAATTAATGGATTGCAGAGGTAGCAACAACATTAGCGATATCGAAGACATAGGAATGGAAAATCTCCCAGTTCTCGAAGCCAGTGATGAAGCTACAGTAATTGGATTTATCCAACAAACATTCAAAACTAAAGACATAAAGCATTGGAAGACAATACTTCTAAAGCTTGAAAATGAGAAATTTTTGCTAGAAGAGTACTTAGAACTACCCTTCTAAATTACGAAACGTGAATTCATTTGTTAATGCGGACTGTTTCGACCCACTAGTTTGATGGCTACTAAAGCTATTGCTGCTCTTGCTATTCAAGGTTCAATGGATGAGAGTGGTTTAGAACAGATTGCAGATTCACGAACAGCTGAAGAAGAGTTAGCGGCAATGTTCTACGATGGTA
>Ga0209795_10001120_pt1 | contig 17527 bp, 18 predicted proteins | sample AgamicOrMarz_FD_187166 | JGI IMG/M metagenome (GOLD analysis project Ga0209795, IMG submission 187166) | Agave microbial communities from Guanajuato, Mexico - Or.Ma.rz (SPAdes) (version 2) | ecosystem: Host-associated > Plants > Phyllosphere > Phylloplane/Leaf | place: Guanajuato, Mexico...
CGAATAAACTAACTTCTAAAAATTATAGTTTTATCATTTACTTTATCTGACGACAAATACAAGAAAAGCCCCCAAAATTAATTGAGGGCTTTTCTTACATGTGTTGTTGATCATAGCTGCTTTTAATAGTTGATAAAAGTGAAATATATACATGTACATATCTAAAATATAGTATTAGGTTATAATTTGTCCAGTCAAAAGGTAAGCAAAATAAAAAGCTACCTCCGGTCGTCAACGGAGATAGCCTTTTATAGCTAATATTTGTAATGAGGTAGAAATATCAGTAACTAAATAATAACATATTTTCCACATATATACTACATATTACCTGAAGAAAATATGTATAAAAATCTGGATGAAACAGAAACAAGTAACTCATCAAAACCCCTTAGCCCCAAGCGTTCCCTTTTTACCGTAGTCTCATATAAAATTTTTGAATCTTCATTTATCTAGTAGCCTTTTTTCTTAAATCGTTCCTTCACAAAGGTGCAATTTCGTGTATGTTCACGGGAAAAGAAATGATAGTGTTTATAATGGACTCTGACTTCACAAGAAGGACAGATAAAAAAGCCCATTTTTAATTTATCTTTATTTACTTCATGTGCAGAATAAGTTTTTCTTCTCATAAAAAAGCCCCCAATTAAGCAAACAGATTTTTTATTTACTCTGTCTACTTAATTGGGAGCATATCATCACTAAGATGCTTCTTCTCTTTTAATATTTTACTTGTTTACTGTTAACATATATGTAGTTAAATTTACTCCTAGTACTTTATTAAATTTGCAATATAAATCAACTTATTAGTCTATAAATGTGAAACAATCAATTCACAGTTTCCATTTATCTCAAAATTTCTTGTTTTTGCAGGGAGGATAAAATGGCTGCCTTTATTAAACGAATATTCTCCTTCTCTTCCCCTAAGAGTTCCATTTCCATTTATTACACTACATAACATAAAGGGTTTATCCATTGTTAAAGATGCTATTCCATCTATTTCCCATTTATGAACAGAGAAAAATTCACTTTCCACAAAAGTAGTAACTAGCAAATTTTTATATTTTGTTACAATGGGTTTATTCTCTACATCTATGTAGGGAACTGTCGTAACATCTATTGCCTTTTTAAGATGTAGTTCACGTTTTTTCCCATTCTCATCTCTTCGGTTATAATCATAAATGCGATATGTAGTATCAGAACTCTGTTGTGTTTCAAGTACGATTGTTCCCTCGCATAGGGCATGAATGGTACCACTAGGCACATAGAAAAAATCACCTGGTTTTATTTTTACTCGACGAAGTAACTTATCCCAATCCTCGTTTTCAATCATTTTAATGAACTCTTCTTTTGTTTTAGCATTGTGACCGTATATCACCTCTGCTCCTTCCTTACAATCAATGATATACCAACACTCTGTTTTACCGAGTCCCCCATTTTCATATAAATTCGCATAGATGTCATCAGGGTGTACCTGTACAGACAGATCTTGATTAGCATCTAAAATTTTTGTTAAAAGTGGAAAGGTATCCCCTCCATAGTAACCAAAAACTTCTGGGTGATTTCCCCAAACTTCATTTAAAGTCTTTCCAGAGAATGGACCATTTTCAACAGTAGAAGGTCCATTTAAATGTGCTGAAATCGCCCAGCACTCACCTGTTTTATCATGAGGGGTTTTGTACGCAAATTTATCTTCTAATCCCTTCCCCCCCCAAATTCTCTCCTGAAAAACTGGCTTTAAAAATAATGGCTGCACCATTATAATATACCCCCTATGTTCTTTTATTTTTGTTTTTCCGGTTGTGTCTCGTAAGCCTTTCTCCCTAGAAGTAACGCCCCTGTAATTCCCGCAAGGTCCCCCAATCCTGGAGAAATAATATACCTTTCTATCTCTGCGGATAATTGTGGTAATTCAATATATTTATTTAACAGCTTCTTTACATCTCTATAAATAAGAGGAAACAACTGTTTTTGCTTCATTATTCCCCCGCCCAAAATAATTTTCTTGGGTGACAAAATAAGAATATAATGGACCAAAGCTTGTGCAAGATAGTAAGATTCCATCTCCCATACTTCTGAACTATTAACTAATTCAACCCCCGGTTTTCCCCACCTTTCTTTAATGGCAGGTCCTGCAGCAAGCCCCTCTAGACAATCCTTATGATAAGGGCATATCCCTGGATAAGTATCCTTTGGATGACGTCGAACAGTAATATGTCCCATCTCAGGATGGGAAAGCCCTTGAAGGAGTTTTCCTCCTAACACAGCTCCTGCGCCTATTCCTGTTCCTACCGTAATATATAAACAACTATCAAGACCCCTTGCAGCTCCGAATGTTACTTCTCCTAAGGCAGCAGCATTCACATCTGTACTAAATCCTATTGGTATATTAAATGACTCCTCAAGTTTCTTTACGATAGGATAACCTCTCCAACTGAGCTTAGGTGTTGAAGTAATATAACCATAGGTAGCGCTTTCACTATTCACATCACAGGGACCAAACGATCCTATACCTATAGCCCTTAAATTAAACTGACTAAAGAATTCACTAACCTGCTTCATCGTTTCCTTAGGTGTAGTAGTAGGAAATTGGACTCTTTCAAAAATTTGTCCATTTTCATCACCCACAGCACATACAAATTTCGTTCCACCAGCTTCTATTCCCCCGTATAGCATAGCAATTCCCCTTTGTCCCGTAATTTCCAATAAAATATTTGACTCTTTATATACCAATAATAATTAATATCATTTCCTTACACATAGATTAATAGATTATCTGTTCCTTTAAAATCGATTTTGTGAGTACCTATTTTCTAATATTCACACTGGTAAACACAAACTTGTCATAGCGATGTCTTGAAAATGAATACTCAAATGGTACACCCGTATTCAAATAGGCTACTTGCTCGACTTCTAATACTGGGTCATCACTCTTACAGCCCAAATATTCTTGATCCAAATCCGTTGACTTATCTGCTCTCACCTTTCGATGGGCCCCTCCAATTTTAAGTCCCAGTTTGTCTGTAATATGACTATAAATAGAGGAATGAAGAACACTTTTATCTATACCAACAATAAGATTGGTAGGCATGTATGTTTCTTCTATAACAAAGGGTTCTCCTTCCACATTTCTCAGCCGAATAACATGGTACACTGGTGTATCATCATCCACCGACAGATGGGCAGCTACCTGAGGCGGTGGAAACAGTACATCAAACTTAATTAATTTTGTCTCAATCTTTTTATTTTTAAGGAGACCCGTTAACCCTAAATTCTCTCTATCGGTGGCATTTACTTTATTATCTTGGATAGCTGATTTAATAATAAAGGTCCCATGTCCTCGCTTACGATATAACAACCCCTCCATCACAAGAATGTCTAAGGCTCTTTTTACTGTCATTCGGCTACAAGTAAATTCTTTGGTAAGAGATAGTTCATCAGGGATAGGCTGATCGACAGGATACACACCCTCTACTATCCTCCTTCTCATTTCATTTGAAATATGTTCATATTTACTCAATAGTTTCTCCTCCAGTAATTGCTTAAAGCAAACAATTATTATTTTATATACGTTGTAAATTCCCATAGCTAAGGTATGTTATTATTTACAGTTCCCTAGTTATATTCATTATTATAATATACACGATATAAACATCTATACTTTTGATAATAAATGTCTATATCTTAGATTTAAGTATAATCTTTATTAAACAACGGAAATTTATAATTGCTTGCGTACTACTACTCGAGATTATGGTCCATAAACACTAGTTAATTAAGTTTTCCCCATCATAATTTAAAGCTTTTATCCAGGTATGAGCCATTAGAAGATTTCCAGTTGAATTCATATGTACTCCATCAGTGGTAAGACGACACTCTGAAGCCAAGCTAAGGTATCTAATAAAGGCCTGGTGAGTAGGTACAAGTATAGCTTGAAAGTCTTTTGCTAATTGTTGTACGATTTCTACATAGGGAATTAATTTATTATTCCCTTCCGAATTTCTGTTTTCTTCAATGATCGTTGGTTCCATTAAAATAAGCTTAGCTCTTGTACGGTCTTTTACCCTCGCCAGTAAACGCCTATCAATTTCCTTGAATTGATCTGGGTAAACTTGCTCTTTCTCTGGATGATCTAGCTGTCTCCAAACATCATTAATGCCAATGGAAATAGAAATATAATCTGGATTTAGTTTAATAACATCTTCTTCCCACCGTAAGTTCAAATCGGTTATCTTATCTCCTCCTACTCCCTTATTTAGAATTGTAGGAACTTTGTTGGGGGAATTAATCAAAAAATAATCTCGAATCAATCGTACATACTCACCTCCTAGATGTTCATTTTCTTTATTTCTTCCTGACTCTGTAATACTATCCCCTATAAATAATAATAAGTGATTAGAATTCATTACTTTGTAACTCCCTTACTAAAAGTAGTAATAAATTACGGTCAATTTATAGCTTGAATAGCTTATCCATTTTGAAAGAAGATGGTCACATGACCATCTTCTACTTAAAAACCGTTATTTTCGGATACTAGTTTAAACCATCTTCCACTCTTTTTAACTGTACGTTCCGCATTTTTCTCAAGGTTTACTGATACAAAACCATAACGATTTTTATAAGCATTTGTCCACGACCAGTTGTCCATAAATGTCCATAAGTGATATCCTTTTACGTTACATCCCTCTTGAATAGCTTTATGAACCCATTTTAAATGTTCCTCTATAAACTCAATGCGGTAATCGTCTTGAATTATTCCTTCTTCATCACGGAAGCGTTCTTCTCCTTCTACGCCCATACCGTTTTCAGAAATGAAACATTCAATGTTTCCGTAATTTTCTTTTACGTTTATTAAGATGTCATATACACCTTTTTCATAGATTTCCCATCCTCTGTGTGGATTCATTTTACGCCCTGGCATAATGTAATTATCAAAATAACGGTCAGGCATAAATGGCGCCTCGGGGTTAGGCATATTTTCTTTAGCCTTTACTCGTCTTGGTTGATAATAGTTAACTCCAAGAAGATCTACCGTATTGGACTTAATTAAATCAAGATCTCCTTCTTCCATCACTGGCATGTATCCTTCTTCTTTTAAAATAGCAACAAGCTCTGCTGGAAATTCCCCTTTTACAGACGGATCAAGAAATGAGCGATTAAAGAAGGCATCTGCAATTTCAGAAGCTTTCACATCGGCAGGGTGTTGGCTCCTTGGGTAAGAAGGTGTGAGATTAAGAATGATACCTATTTTTCCATCTTGTTTCAATTTTTTGTATGCTTGGATAGCCATTGCACTAGATAGAATGGTATGGTAACCAACCTGAACTGCTTTTCTAAAGTTAACCACATTTGGATAATGGAAGTCGTACAGGTATCCACCTTCTACTGGTACAATCGGTTCATTATGTGTAAACCATTTTTTTACACGGTCTCCAAATAACTCAAAACATGTAGATGCATATTCTACATATGCATCTACAACTTCACGATTTTCCCACCCTCCGATATTCTGCATAGCCATAGGCATATCAAAATGATACAGGTTTACAAATGGCTCAACACCTGCTTCCACCATTTCATTAATGACATTATTATAGAATTCTACAGCCTTACTATTTACTTTACCTGTACCAATTGGAAACAACCGAGACCAAGAAATAGATAAACGAAAAGAATTATGTCCAATTTCCTTCATTAATCTAATATCTTCTTTATAACGATAGTAAAATTGAGAGGTATCAGCAGGCCCTACTCCATTAAAGAAACGGCTTGGTTCTTGTTCATACCAAAAATCCCATATGTTTTTTCCTTTTCCCCCTATGTCGGTAGCACCTTCTGTTTGTGTAGCAGATGCAGAAGATCCCCACCAAAAACCTTTTGGGAACTGATATTTCATATCCTTTTGAATTTCTTCCATTGTTTTCATATTTATTACCCCTTTACGAAATTTTTTGATTTGAATTATTTTCATCTTCAACTCGTTCTTTTTGAAGATTTACCCGATCAATAACTTTTAAGAACGGAAACCATATAGCTAGAACAATGAAAAAGTTAACCAACTGCAGCAATCCACCTGCAAAAGAGTTAGTAGCCATTATGCCATTAATAAAAATAGGAACAGTCCAAGGAACAGTTACACCTGTTGGAGGTGGTACAATCCCAGTAGACATTGCAAAATAGGAAACTAGCGTAACAATCATTGGTGATAAAATCCAAGGAACAATGATTAAAGGATTCATTACTATAGGTAGTCCAAAGATAATTGGTTCATTTACATTAAAAAGTCCTGGAGCAAACCCTAATTTTGCAACTTGTTTCATTTGTTTACTCTTCATAAAAAGTAAAATAGATACTACGACAGCAAGTGTCATACCCGTTCCACCCATACCTACTGTATAAATCTCCATAAATGGTTTACTAATCACATGAGGAACTTCTCCTGTTTTGGTATATGCATCTAAGTTCTCGATAGCTAATGTATTCCAAATTGGATCCATTACAGAGTTAATAATGATTTGGCCATGTAAACCAAAGAACCATAGCAACTGAATAGCAAAAACTGCAATTAATGTCGGCACAATTCCACTACCTAGGTGTACTAATGGAGCTTGCACTAGATGATAAATTATGTCATGCATATTTGTTTTAAATACCTGGGTAATCAAAATATTAATTCCAAGGAAAATAGTTAGCGTAATCACAGCTGGAATAAGAGCAGAAAATGATTTAGCTACTGCTGGAGGCACCCCTGGGGGCATCTTGATTGTAAGATCTTTTTGGACAATAAATCGATATATTTCGGCTGATGTAAAAGAGACAAGCATACCAAGGAACATCCCCTTAGCTCCTAGTCTGTCAATTGGAATAACATTTTGTATGGTCTCTTTCCCCTCTACTTCTAGTAAAAATGGTGTGAGGATGAGAAAGGACGTTAGTGCAATAGCACCTCCAAATACAGCCTCTACACTATAACTTTTAGAAAGGTAATAACCTATTCCAAATACTACAAAGATAGTCATAATTCCCATTGTCGCCTGTGGAGCTATACTAAAAGCTGAGCGAAAAGCATTTAAACTGCTTTCACTCATAATTTTGTCAAGGAACGGAAGATTCATTAGTACAACTGCAATTGAACCAAAAATTGTTAATGGGAACGCTAGCATAAATGCATCCCGTAATACAGATAGATATCGGTTATTGTTTAACCTTCCAGCTATCGGGACAAGGTATTTGCTCAATTTATCAAAGAAACCCTGATTCATAAAATATCCCCCTGTTGTCTCTAGACTAGAGATTTTTAACTTTAAAAATTTCTAGCATTTCTTTTACAAGCTCTTTCATTGTTAACGTTGACATTAAATGATCCTCAGCATGCATTAAAAGTAAAGAAAAAGGAGTTTTTTCTCCACCTGCCTCTTTTTGAATCATCTGAAAATGAATCTCATGGGCGACTTGTAAATCAGCTTCTCCTTCTTGTAGTAAAGTGGCAGACTGTGCTAAATTTCCCTCTCGATATTCACGTAGCGATTGAATAATTTTACTTCTAGCTGTTCCACTATGTAAGATTATTTGGAAGCTAACCTGTTCCTCAGTTAAATTTTCTAATTGTATTTTTTCCATGTTCACTTCCCTCCTATTAAGCTTACTGCTTGTTCGTAAGCCTTTTTTCCATCAGCCATTCCATAGGCCATCATGTCAATCACATCAACTTGAATTCCATGCTTGAGTGCTTCTTTTTGAAATTCCCCTTTTAAAAAGCTCATTTGTGGCCCTATTAATACGACATCGGCCCTTTCCATTTCTTGTTTGGCTTTATCTTGTCCCACTGCCCAAATTTCAGCTTCTTCCCCTAACGATTTCACATGGTCTTGCATTTTTGTAACTAATAAACTAGTAGACATTCCTGAACTGCAAGCTAATAAAATTTTGTACATTTTAATCAAACTCCCCTTTTCTATTAAGCGCTTTCAAATAAATCTTATAGTAGCTATTATAATCATTTTTAACTAAATGTCTAGACATTTAGTTAAAAATGATTAACTTTATATGTTGAATATTTAAATATAACTAGAAAAGCTTTTATTTCTACTCTCTATACCATGATTAAAATAAAAAACTTGCTGATATAAAGCAAGTAAAATAAGAATATATACAATACACTTTTAGATTTATGTAAAAATTTTTTTACATGCTCTTTTTAATATTACGATTTTCATACTGGAATTTTGTTCTTTGTAGTATCAAATATTTCCCTATAAGTTCCAATATCAATATTATCCGGTCTGTTATCTAAAGAATTATCATTGAGATGCCTAATACATTCACCTTCTAGAGCAGCTTCTCCAAACTTTTTATAAGCCACAAAACGATGAACTAGTATCGGCCTAGACATTCCAAAATATGTTATACCGAATGTTTTATAGAAATATTTTTTAGTTTTACGTATGGAACCCATTACTTTTTCCCCTTTTGGATTAAGTACCTCACCATCTTTATTAACTGTATAGCCTCGTTGACTTGCTAGCCTTATCATTTCATTACTCTTACTCAAAATATCATCTCCCTTACAATATTAATTACATTTGATTATTCCTCACAAAAGAAACATAGAGAGGCCTTTTATGTTTAACAGATTAAATCAAAACTATTTCCCTAGAGTGTGTACATATAGAAGTTTATTAAAAATACGCCTTTGCCTTTATTTAGCAAGGGCGTATTTTAATTTAGATAATAAGTTCCATTTCACAGCACTGTTTTAAGTTACAAATAACATAGAAATAGCCATTAGCTAGCCACAGTTCATGTAGAGAAGAAAAGGGATTTATCTTCATTGTGGTGTGTGTACTGAAATTCAGAACCATTCTAAATATAATAATCATCGTAGCGTTAAATATATTACTGGAACTATTATAGTAGTGTACCATTATCTTCTTCAAGATCATCTAGCATTCATAAAGAAATTGCTACGTTAAAATGATCATTTGAATTTCTGTAATTTCCGCCCCTTGCAAACACACCTTCTTCAAGATAAGAATCATTTCAGCCTCCATATAATGACTGTAAACCATAGTCTTTAACAAGTATCCCTTTCATTCATAAATGAAGGCACTACAGGCTTGAAACAATGCATTCAGCGTTTCCTACAATCTGATATTCTTCAAAATCATTAGGTACTAAAAAGTGATCTCCTTTTTTGAAGAAATACGTATTCCCTCCAGAAATTAGACTCCCTTTCCCATCTATTACACTAACAAGAAGAAAAGGTTTTTGTTGTTTTAAACTAGTCGTACCGTTTAATAACCATTTTTGTACTAAAAAGTACGGACATTCAATAAAAGTGGTTACACTCAAATCATGTATTTTTTCTTGTTGAACAGTTAGTTTATTTGATGTACATGGAATTTCCGTAACTTCAACACTCTTTTCCAAGTGAAGCTCACGTGTATTCCCTTCTGAATCTTTTCTATTATAATCATATAATCGATAAGTAGTATCAGAGTTTTGCTGCGTTTCTAATATTAAAATTCCTTTCCCAATTGCATGAACAGTTCCACTTGGAACATAGAAGAAATCTCCAGGCTTTACTTTTACACGATGTAATAACTTATCCCATTCTTCCTGTTCTACCATAGACATGAATTCTTCTTTTGTTTTTGCATGATGTCCATAAATAATTTCTGCATTTTCTTCACAATCAATAACGTACCAACATTCTGTTTTCCCAAATTCTCCATTCTCATGGATATTGGCATATTCATCGTTTGGATGTACTTGAACAGATAGATCTTGGTTAGCATCTAAGATTTTTGTTAGAAGAGGAAAACAATCTCCATCCAAATCCCCAAATACAGCTCGGTTTTCCTTCCACAATTCACCTAAAGTTAAGCCTTTATATTTACCATTTTTCACAACACTTTGTCCATGTGTATGTGCTGCAAAAGCCCAACACTCTCCTGTTTGGTCCGATGAAATCTCATAACCAAAAGAAGTTAATTTTGTTCCCCCCCAAATTCTTTCCTTAAAAACGGGTTCAAAAAATAATAGTTCAGTCATAATTAATCTCCCTTTGTTTTATGCGATTTCATCTAGTAGTTTGTATGCTTCTTCTTTTGTTTGGACAGATAATAATCGTTCCCTATAACTGTCATCCATTAGTTTTCTAGAGAGCATTTGAAGAATTTTCAAATGTTCATTTCCTTCACTACTTTTCGGCACGGCAATCATAAATATTAATTTTGCTTCTGTTCCATCAAGACTTTCCCAATCTACTCCTGATTGTTTAATTCCAAATACTACACTTGGTTTCTTAACAGCATCCGATTTTCCGTGAGGAATCGCAATATTCATGCCAATGCCTGTCGTACTTTCTTGTTCTCGATTCATAATAGCCTGTTTGAATTCAGACTCTGAATATAACGCACCAGCAAAGTTTAGTTTTCCAATCATTTCATCAATAATATCGTCACGTGTTTCTCCCATTAAATCAGTATCAATCAGTTCTAAACTCGTTATATCTTTTAATTTTTTTATTTCTACCCGTTCTACTTGTTTTTGAACTTGTGGTATTTCTTTTCCTGTCGAAACTTCTTTTGTTGTTTCTACTTCTTGCATGTCTACTTTATTAACATCTTTTTTTAACACATTTACTAAAATAGCAGTTACGAAAGAACCTGCAATAACAGCAATAAAAAACATAAGTACATTATCCACTGCTCCTAGTACCGCAACTATTGGACCACCATGTGCTACTCTATCTCCAACATGACCTATCATCGCAATAACAGAACCTGTCATAGAACCGGCCATAATGCTTGGAATTACGCGAAGTGGATCTTGTGCTGCAAATGGAATAGCTCCTTCTGTAATACCAAATAGCCCCATTGTAAATGCTGCTTTCCCCATTTCTCTCTCTGAAGCTTGGAATTTTCCCTTTCTTAAGAACGTAGCAAGTCCCATTCCGATTGGCGGAATACAGATTGCCGCAGCGATTGGACCCATAATTTCGTAATTCCCTTCACCAATCATTGCTGAACCGAACAAGAATGCAACCTTATTAACTGGACCACCCATATCAAAAGAAACCATAGCTCCTAAAATTAATGCCAAAAGAATTGAACTAGATCCTTGCATACCTGCTAACCAAGCAGTTAATGTTACAAAGACTTGTGCCACAGGTGCACCGATAATAAATACAAATGCTAACCCTACAATAAGAGAAGAAAATACTGGGATAACAATAATCGGCATAATAGGTTGAAGCGCTTTGGGAACTTTTAATTTCTTAATTCCTAACGCTACATATCCTGCTAAGAAGCCAGCAATAATACCACCTAAAAACCCCGCACCACTTGTACTTCCATAAAAACTTCCCGTTGCCGCAATATATCCACCAATCATACCAGGTACAAGCCCTGGTTTATCTGCAATACTGTAAGCAATATAACCGGCTAGAATTGGGACCATAAACGTAAACGAGGCACTGCCAATTTGCTCAATTATTTTCCAAAAAGAATCATCTGGAATAACCAAACCTTTTGGTGTCTTTTCACCTCCAAGGGTTAAAGCAATAGCAATCAACAATCCACCAACTACAATGAATGGAACCATATAGGATACACCATTCATTAAATGGCGATAAATTGGATTTTGTTTTTTTTGCGGTTGATTGCTTTTTTCTTCTTTTGATAGTGACTGGTAAACAGGTACATTACCACTCGCTACTTTTTGAATTAATTCCTGTGGCTTACGGATACCATCTTGAACACCTACAACTAGCAACTTTTTCCCTATAAATCTATCTTTATTTACGGCTCGATCTGCAGCTATAATAATGCCGTCTGCTTCATTAATATCCTTTTCAGTAAGCTCATTTTCCACCCCTATTCCACCTTGAGTTTCAACTTTCATTTGAATCCCTAATCTATCTGCTGCTTTCTGCAGATTCTCTGCTGCCATATAAGTATGGGCGATCCCATTTGGACATGATGTAATCGCTAACAGTTTCATTTCTAGTCCCCCTCAAATTCTTTTTCGTAAGCGCCTACAAATACTATATAGCAATATCACAAAGTCAAAAGTTTTGTTTTTTACCGTAACTTCCGGAAAAATCGAACTTTTACCATGTCAAATAAAAAAGCAAGGCATAAATGCCTTGCTTTTTTTAATAATGTAAATGAGATAGGAACTTCATTACATTTGTTTCTTTAGTAAGTTTTTGAATGAAGAGTGGTTGTTCACTTATAAAAGATAACTCTTGAAATAGTTTCTTTGTCATTTTTTGATCCTCATTTTTTACAGCTAACATAAATACAAGGGTCACTTTTTCAGTTCCCCAATCAAGGGGCTCTTTTAATGTAGCAATAGCAATTGCTGACTGTTTAATGAATTTGGAATTCGCATGAGGAATTGCAATACCTGCCCCAATGGTTGTCGCCGACATTTTTTCTCTCATAATTGCATGAACAGCGTATTCTTTTTCGACATAACCTTTTTCGAACAAGGCATTTGCTAACTTCTCGATTAACTTGTAACGGTGTTCTATATCCTCTTGTAAAAAAACTAGAAAAGGGGTTGTATAATTTAGCAGAGCAAACTCTATTTGTTCTTGATGGACTGGCTCTTCAAGTTGTTTGATAAAATCCCCTAGTTTCTTTTCCTCTGTAGATTCTAATAGAGGTGATACCACAAGATAAGGAATCTTTAACTCCGGAAGAGATATTGTAGAAATAACAAGTTCCACATTATGATGCTTCGTTAAATACTCCTCTAAATCAGCTTTTGCAATGCAATCCATCACATAAATTTGATGAAATTTCCTTTCAATCTTTGTCCGTAATAATTGGGACATGCCAATTCCCATATGGCATACTATGATTACATTCTTTTGCTGTTGCCTATTATTATTTAAACGTTCGATAGATGCTTGAAAATGCAAGGTAAGATACGCAGCTTCTTCCTCTGGAATAGAAAGAGCAAAAGATTGATTAATTTCTCCAATTACATCAATCACTATATCAAACATGTAAGGATACATCTTTTTAATGTCATTCATCAGTGGATTTGATACAGAAAGATCATAATTTATTCGATTCAAAGCTGTACATAAATGGACTTTTAACCCAGTTTCCAAAACTTGATCCTTACCAAAATCTAGCATAGTTAGTTCAGATACACGATTAATTAAATGACATAACACCTTAAAAAACTCGGTGTTTTCTTCATCCATTTCCTCCACTTTCCACGATGCACCATTTTTTTGATAACGAACTTTCCCACCTAATATATGCAATGTTAGATACACTACTTCCTCTTCTGGAAAATGGATAGCGAAAACTTGTTCCAATCTTTTAAGAAATTCACAAGTCCACTTATATTCTTTTTTCTCCTGTAAAAGAGTTATCTCCCTTTTAGAAATTGAAATAGATTGTTTTAATTTCGTTCGTCGAATCATCAACAATGTATGCAATAATAAACCTTCAAGCGTTTCATCTGTAAAATATAACGAATAACGACTTTGTAGCGCTTTCAATTCATTTGCTACAGATTCTACTTCATGAGATAGAAACTGTCTTTTGACAAAATGACCTACAAAATCTGAGTTATTAATTAAATCTGACATTCTAGCCAATGCTTTTCTTTTATTTTTTTCAGTTCCTTCAATTATCAAGCCTACTCGTTGTTTTGAGACTAGCCTTAAGCTAAAACGCTTCAACCATTTCTCAATTTTATTTAAGTCCTTCTTTATTGTAGCTCTATTTAAGAAATATTGATCAGCAAACTCTTTTGCTGTAATTGGCTTTACATTCATTAGTAGGTTATAGGTGATTTGCAAGACCCGTCCCTCACCGATTTGATACTTTGCATCATCATTTACTATGTAAAACTTATTACATAAATGCACTTTTTCATGTTTTTCTATGTCTAAATAAACTCCTAGTCCTGGTTTTCGAATTAGATGAGCATTTGAATGCTTATGAAGGTAATCTTCAATTATTTTCAAGTCATTGCGAATTGTTTTTTCAGAACAATTTAATCTATCCGCAAATTCCTGCACCAGCAAATATTCATCAGGTTGGGATAACAATAGATACAAAATTTCTTTTTGCCTTGTATTCATGAGTTTCACCTGTTTCTTATATTAAATCATTTGCTCCGATAGAGAAAAAGTCTATTTTTTTATAGAAATTTCAATCCTTACTGCTGTTGCAGAGACTTTAATCACTATCCAGACTTTAATATGTTCTACAACCGTTGTACTTTCCAATTGAATGTAGTAAAACCGTTCTTATATTACTTTAGCGTTTTTAAATAGATCTTAAAAACGCTTCCAATTGATATCTTCATTATATTAGTATAGGCACACATAAATGTCTATACTTTTATTTTAATTGATTCAAACCTTTATGGTTTATTAAATGAATTATATAAGTTATAGTGAAAAAACTTTAAATCACTCACTATTAATCTTTGAACCTTAGACATAATTCTCCTATTACCTAAAGAAAAACGTGATAAGTATAGAAAATAAAAACGCCATCCCCTGAGTATCAGGGGATGGCGTGAGATCCAAATTTATTTTTTATGCATAATTTTATACACTATAGATTTATCTAGATTTCAAGCCTTTGACAAATTATCTTTACTGCACAAAATTGTGTATTAATTATGCCTTTATACTGAACTTAAACTTTATTTCATTCTTTAAAATTTCTGCCCCTCTTGGGCTTAGCACTAAACCTTTTGCATATTCCCTATTTTGAGGCGTGATTTCACTTGTAATATTGCATTCATTATAAGGCAAGTATTTCTTTAAAATAATTTGATCTTCATAAACAAAGATTTCAATAGGGTCTTTTTCTTTAATAGTAAAATCCTTTCTTAACTTAACTGGAATAACAACTCTTCCTAATTCATCTATTTTTCGTACAATAACTGTTGATTTAATGTTATTCGTATCCTCCACATGTAAATATTTTATCTCTACCAATAATACCATATACTAGCAGTCCATAAAGTAAGCATGCTTAAGGTTGCTTACTTTATGAACTGAATAATTTTTTGAAAATAATTCCTCATCTTATGAATAAACAGTGCTCCTTTTACACATTTTAACGTTATAAACTATAAAGGAGTTGCATACAATGGCAAACAATAAAAATAGCAACACAAATGAGTTATTAGTATATGGTGCTCAACAGGCAATTGATCAAATGAAATATGAAATCGCTAGTGAGTTTGGTGTTAATCTTGGTCCTGATACAACTGCCCGTGCGAATGGATCAGTAGGTGGAGAGATTACAAAACGTCTTGTGCAAATGGCAGAACAACAGCTTGGTGGTAAAAACATTCGATAGTGTAATTTTTCTAACTGAACGTGTATGTAAAGGAGAAATGGGGTTTCCATTTCTCCTTTTCTTATTGTTACGCACTCCTCTTCACTTTCACCTAAAAAAGAACGTACGTTTGACCCTTTCGTAAAACATATGATATATTTTTAATCTACATATTGTATATATACGAAGAGATGGGGGAGTTATCTATGAAAAAAGCTGAATTAATTGAGGCAGTTGCTTCAAAGTCAGAATTGCCAAAACAAGATGCGAAAAAAGCTATAGATGCGTTATTTGAAACGATTTCTACGACTCTTGCCAAAGGCGAGAAAGTTCAACTAGTAGGGTTCGGCACATTTGAAGTACGTGAACGTGCAGAGCGTACAGGCCGTAACCCTCAAACAGGGGAAGAAATGACGATTCCAGCAACGAAGGTTCCAGGTTTTAAAGTAGGAAAAGAATTAAAAGAAGCTGTTAAATAAAGAGCACTTATATAAAACCTCCCGATATCCATTCGGGAGGTTTTATATTATTTGTATCTGAAGCGTTTCAATATATCCTCAAGGGTATTGGCTATAAATTCTCCTCATCTTGTGACGCACCTGGTGTTTCTTCTTCCATCATCTTCTTATTCTTACGAATAAATGAAGGGATTTTACTAAAATAGTATTTTTCCACTTCATCATAAGGTATCCAAATTTCTTTTTTTTCAATAAGGTCGTACACCTCATCTAAAATTTGGTCTCGTTTCTTAGGACGTAATTTAGTATAAGGATAATTAATAGCACTTATATAACGTTGCCTTAATTCATTCGTAATCCATTCTTTTTGCTTCTGTTTTAACGCAGAAAATTTTTTATTGGTTTGAATCAGTCGTCCATTTTCATACACGTGATTCTTCACACCATGTCATCCCTTTCCTCTTAAGCTTTTCTTCTAAATTCTTTTTGAACGTAGTCACAACTCTTTTCATGGTCATGAGAAAAGAAATGACTCTGTCTATAATACACTTTCACCCCACAAGAAGGACAAGCAAAGAAACCCGTCTTGATATCCTGCGTAACTTCATGTGCATGAACTTCACCAATCGATTTAAACATGACTACATGGTTTGCCTTTTCAGTTTTGGCTCTCATCTTGGTAGATCCTCCTTATTTTCATTATATTTCCATAATAAGGGGTAAAACGCATTGTTGTAAAAGAAAAAGGATAGGTTTATTCTTTTACTCGCACCAAAAAAACCGCATTCCCATGCTACTTACGCATGAGGATCCATTATTAATCTTCTTTTAAATGGTACCCTTTGAACTCATAACCATATACGCTTGTAAGATCAACAAAACTCTTATAGGAATACGTAATCGCAACCGGTGTACCAACTTGAACTTTATCATAAAGCTTTTCGACATCTGCATTATGCATTCTCACACAACCTTGGCTCACGTATTTTCCAATGCTGCTTTCATTGTTATTGCCATGAATGCCATATGTATCACCATACGTACCATTTGCATTTAATCCTAGCCAACGTTTTCCTAACGGATTGCGAGGATCGCCCCCAGGAATATGCCCTGTATAGTAAGGACGATTTTTAATCTTGTTCACGACTTTAAAAAAGCCAACAGGCGTTTTATCCCACGTTTTCCCCGTTGCTACTGGATCAATGATCTCAATATAACCATTATGAAAATACGCAAGCTTGTTGTAATACTTGTTAATAATGATTAAATCTTGATTCACTGGTTTGTTTGCTGCTTCTGTTTCCCCCTGATTTACTCCACATAATGCGACCATTAATAATGTAAGAACGGTCATTGATTTAACAAAAATGTTCTTCATAAAAACTCTCCTCTTTTTTATATTTTTATAGAAAACAAAAAAAGCACCTTTCAATTAGAAAGATGCTTTTTCGTTACAATCATTTATAAATAAAAACCTAGTCAATCGACAATTTTGACATGCAGAGAAACGCTCTCTGACGAAATTAACTTTTGTTTTACGTATAATTTTACTTATTCGATGCAAATATTTGTGCCTTAGAAATGTATTAAAGATGACACTCTATCTACCCTTTTATAGCCAATCTTCACTTTCATCAGCAAGCTTTTGTAAATTATTTATAAAAACACTAGCATGATAACCATCACAAACAGCGTGATGTAATTGTATGGAAATAGGCAAAAAGATCCCATTTTCTTTTTTTG
>Ga0209795_10001130_pt1 | contig 17415 bp, 20 predicted proteins | sample AgamicOrMarz_FD_187166 | JGI IMG/M metagenome (GOLD analysis project Ga0209795, IMG submission 187166) | Agave microbial communities from Guanajuato, Mexico - Or.Ma.rz (SPAdes) (version 2) | ecosystem: Host-associated > Plants > Phyllosphere > Phylloplane/Leaf | place: Guanajuato, Mexico...
GCAGAAGAAAGTGTGCCTGAGAGTCAGCCCAACGAAGGAGAGGAGAAGTTGTACGTTGTTTTTTGTATTCCAAGCGCTGAAACCATTCACCCAGGGATTAGGCGCGCATTATACGCTGATTTTCAGATAAAAGGAAAATGGAAACGGTGTTTCAAAAAGAATCTGTGCAGTTTCACATAAGATTGTTATCAATGCGTTAAGGCATAATGACATCTTATGGCGGCAGGCCGATGACCTGCCGCATTTTGCTTAGTTTTTCAGCGCCTGATTCAGGTCGGCGATTAAATCTTTTACATCTTCGATACCTACTGACAGACGGATGAGCTGAGGCACAATGCCGTTGGCCAGACGTTGTTCGAGCGGAATAGAGGCATGGGTCATGCTGTAGGGCTGGCTGACCAGGCTCTCAACGCCGCCCAGACTCTCGGCAAGCGTAAACAGCGTCAGTTTGCGAATCACCTCTGCCGCACGTTGCGCATCGCCTTTTACCACGACTGAAATCATGCCGCCCGGCAGGGCCATCTGCGTGCGGGCGAGTGAATACTGCGGGTGTGACTCCAGCCCGGGATAGAACACCTTCTCCACCTGCGGTTGCTGCTCAAGCCATTGCGCAATCGCCAGGGCATTGGTGCTGTGCTTTTCGACGCGCAGAGCAAGGGTACGAATACCGCGCAGGGTCAGGAAGCTGCTGAACGGATCCAGTACGCCGCCGACGGCGTTCTGCAGGTAGCCCAACTTGTCTGCCAGGTCCTTGTTGTCTCCGACAATCGCCAGCCCGGCGACCACGTCCGAATGGCCGTTGAGGTACTTCGTGGCGGAGTGCACCACAATATCAAACCCGGACTCAAGCGGACGATGAATCACCGGAGAAGCGAAGGTGTTATCCGCCACGCTGATGACGTTATGGCGGCGGGCAACAGCCGCAATGGCCGCGAGATCGGCCAGTTTCAGCAGCGGGTTGGTTGGCGTTTCTACCCAGACCATGCGGGTTTCTGGTCGAATGGCGGCCTCCAGCCCGGCTAAATCGTCGGGCTTCACCCAGCTGACCTGCAGCCCGGTGCTGCGTTTGCGCACGTTTTCAATCAGGCGATACGTCCCACCGTAGACGTCATCAATGGCGACGATGTGGCTGTCTTTGTCCAGCAGTTCAAGCACGGTAGAAATGGCGGCCAGGCCAGAGGCAAAGGCGTAGCCGCGCGTGCCCCCCTCTAGTTCTGCTATTGCGGTTTCCAGCGCGTGGCGGGTCGGGTTGCCGCTGCGGGAATATTCATACCCGGTGTGTTCGCCGGGCGAGGGTTGCGCAAACGTTGAGGTGGCGTAGATAGGCGGCATGACGGCACCGTGCTGGTCGTTGAATTCGCCGCTGTGAACGCTGAGGGTTGCCAGGTTTTTCATCTTTTATTCCTTTATTTCATTATTGCTGTAGACGGTTGCGCCAGGCGGTCAGAACGTCGCTGCGCGTGATCAGACCGAGAAAACGGTCGTTGTCGTTAATGACCGCCACCAGACCCCGGTCAAAAATGGCGTGCAGGGCGCTTTCCGGCGCGTGTTTATCGAGGAATTCCACCTGCCGCGTCATGGCAGCCGTCACCGGAAGCGCGAAGCGATCGCCGTCGCCGCCGATGTGGCGCAGCAGATCCCATTCGTCGACGATGCCGACGACCTTGCCGTCGTCCAGCACCGGCAGCTGCGAGATGTCATACAGGCGCATGCGCGCCAGCACGGTAGAGAGGGTGTCATCCGGAGCGGCGGTAACGGTCGCGCCCTCATCGTGGCGCAGGGCGATATAGTCCGAAAGATCGCCCGCCTGAGGGCGTGAGATCAGCCCCTGCTGACGCATCCAGTCGTCGTTAAACATCTTTGAGAGATACTTATTCCCGCTGTCGCAGGCGAAGGTGACAACGCGTTTCGGCGTGGTTTGCGCCTGGCAGTATTTCAGCGCCGCCGCCAGCAGGGTGCCGCTGGACGAACCCGCCAGAATGCCTTCCGTTTTCAGCAGCTCACGCGCGGTGGTGAAGGCTTCGCGGTCGGTGATGCGCCAGGCGCGATTCACCCCCTCGATATGGGCCAGCGGTGGGATAAAGTCTTCGCCAATCCCCTCGACCAGCCAGGAGCCGGCATCCTGGTAGCGTCCGGTTTCAACCTGATCGGCCAGCACGGAGCCAGCCGGATCGGCAAGCACGAACTCGGTATGCGGAGAGTGCTCGGCAAACCACGCCTGCAGGCCGCCCAGCGTGCCGCCTGAACCGACGCCGACCACAATGGCGTCAATATTGCCGCCGAGTTGCTCGTAGAGCTCCGGCGCCGTCGTCGTCCGGTGCGCCAGCGGGTTGGCGACGTTATTGAACTGGTCGATGTAGAACGCGCCGGGCAGTTCGTTTGCCAGACGCTGGGCGTAATCCTGGTAATAGGCCGGGTGGCCTTTGTTCACGTCCGAGCGCGTCAGCACCACCTGGGCACCAAGCGCACGCAGGTGGAAAATCTTCTCGCGGCTCATTTTGTCCGGCACCACGAGGACCAGAGAGTAGCCTTTCTGGGCGGCGATCAGCGCCAGGCCTAAGCCCGTGTTGCCCGCGGTCGCCTCGATAATCGTTCCACCGGGCTGCAGCAGACCGCTACGCTCGGCTTCGTTAATCATCGACAGCGCAACGCGGTCTTTAATCGAGCCGCCGGGATTTTGGTTCTCCAGCTTCAGAAATAGCGAGCAGGGACCGGTTTCCAGCTTGTGCAGCTGAATAAGCGGCGTCTGGCCAATCAGTTCGGTGACAGAGTGGTAAATCGTCATGGTCATGTCCTGTGAGGAGGTAATGACCGGATGATAGGACCATGAAATTTTCTCAATAAAGAACCTTTCACTGGGTTTTAGAACGGAAAGGAATATTAACGTTGTTTTCGGCAGTCAGGACAGCAAGACGTAAAGTGGTCTGGATGTGAGGATGGCTATACAGGCATAAAATGCTGCAAAAATAGCCATTTTTACAGGTGCGCTCGGTAGAGTTATGCATCTGGCAGATAATCATTGCTGAAAATAGTCTATTTGCCTTGCGCCTAGTCAAACCGCTGCTTATTTCGCGTGGTTATAAGAAATGCCTTTTTGGTCATTTAAAAGTTGATAACCGCTGTTTACTATCGTTTGGACATCCATACTGCTAAACCGCTATGTGCGGCACGGATCACGCATAAGAATGATAGTACTCAGCAATATTTCGAAGATTTTTGACAACGGAAAAGTGGCGCTCACCGCCGTTGATAACGTCAGTTTGACGGTAGAGCAAGGGCAGATTTACGGCATTATTGGCTACAGCGGCGCGGGGAAAAGTACCCTTATCCGCCTGCTTAATGGACTTGAAAAACCAACCGCTGGCAGCGTCACCATCAACGGCCAGGATATTTCCGCCGCAAAGGGCGAAGCGCTGCGCCAGGCGCGGCTGAAGATCAGCATGGTCTTCCAGCACTTCAACCTGCTGTGGTCGCGCACCGTGAACGAAAACATCGCCTTTTCGATGCAGATTGCGGGCGTGCCAAAAGCAAAAATTCAGGCCCGCGTCGCCGAGCTGGTGGAGCTGGTAGGCCTGAAAGGGCGCGAAAATGCGTATCCGTCGCAGCTGAGCGGCGGGCAAAAACAGCGTGTGGGGATTGCGCGCGCGCTGGCGAATAACCCGGACGTGCTGCTTTGTGACGAAGCGACGTCCGCGCTTGACCCGCAGACCACCGATCAGATCCTCGATCTGCTGCTGGACATTAACCGTCGTTTCAAACTGACCATTGTGCTTATCACCCACGAGATGCACGTGGTGCGCAAAATCTGCGACCGCGTGGCGGTGATGGAAAACGGCAAAGTGGTGGAAGAGGGTGACGTGCTGAGCGTTTTTACCCATCCGCAGCAGCCGATCACCCGGCAGTTTGTTCGTCAGGTCAGCCAGTATGCTGAAGACGAAACCTTTAATACCGAGCTGGCAACCGAGCTGGAAGGTACGGTAATCAAGCTGACCTTTACCGGTCACAGCACGCATAAGCCGATTGTCGGGGAGTTAACGCTGCGCTACGGCCTGCCGTTTAACATCCTGCACGGAAAAATGACCCAAACCGCCCACGGCGTTTTCGGGCAGCTCTGGGTGCACGTCGTGGCATCTGATGAACAACTGAACAATATCCTCGCCGACCTGCAGCACAGCGATATTGAAGGCGAGGTGATTAAACATGGCTGAAAATCTCTTTCCGCACCTGAAGTGGGATCAGCTCTGGGCGGCCACGCTTGAGACGCTGTACATGACCGCAGTCTCGGGCGTCGCGACGTTCGTTCTCGGGATTGTGCTCGGCCTGGCGCTGTTTCTGACCGCGCGCGGCGGCCTGTTCCACAACCGAACGGTCTACAGCGTGATTTCGATCGTGGTGAACGTGTTCCGCTCTATCCCGTTCATCATCCTGATCGTCCTGCTGATCCCGTTTACGAAAACCATCGTGGGGACCATCCTCGGGGCAAACGCGGCGCTGCCGGCCCTGATCGTCGGCGCGGCACCGTTCTACGCCCGCCTGGTTGAGATTGCCCTGCGTGAAGTCGACAAAGGGGTTATTGAAGCAACGCGCTCGATGGGCGCACGACTGAGCACGTTAGTGTTTCGGGTTTTACTGCCGGAATCATCACCTGCACTGGTTTCAGGTATTACGGTGACGCTGATTGCGCTGGTGAGCTACAGCGCAATGGCGGGGGTGATTGGTGCCGGCGGTTTGGGAAATCTGGCTTATCTGGAAGGATTCCAGCGCAACCATGGTGACGTCACGCTGGTGGCAACGGTGACCATTCTGATCATCGTTTTCATTATCCAGTTCTGCGGCGATGTCATTACTTCACTGTTAGATAAACGCTAATAAATACACACAGGAACCACATCATGAAAAAGACACTGACACTGATCGCCGCCGCAACCCTGAGCGCCCTGAGCTTCGCTTCCTGGGCTGACACCCTGACCGTGGGCGCGTCCAACACGCCGCACGCCGAAATTCTGGAGCAGGCGAAGCCGATTCTGGCGAAGCAGGGTATCGACCTGGAGATCAAACCGTTCCAGGACTACATTCTGCCAAACACCGCGCTGGCCGGGCGCGACATTGACGCCAACTACTTCCAGCACATTCCTTACCTGAACAGCGTGCTGAAAGATCATGCGGGCGATAAGGACTACGATTTCGTCAGCGCAGGCGCGATCCACATCGAGCCGATTGGTATCTACTCAAAAAAATACAAATCGCTGAAGGATCTGCCGGAGGGCGGCAAGATCATCATGCGTGATGCCGTTTCCGAAGAGGGCCGTATTCTCTCCATCTTCGAAAAAGAGGGCGTCATCAAGCTGAAGCCGGGCATCGACAAAGTGACCGCGCGCATCAGCGATATCGTTGAGAACCCGAAAAAGCTGCAGTTTACGCCTAACGTTGAAGCCTCCCTGCTGCCGCAGATGTATAACAACGACGAGGGTGCCGCTGTGGTGATTAACGCCAACTACGCGATTGATGCAGGTCTGGACCCGGTTCACGATCCGATTGCGGTAGAAAGCGGCGAAAATAACCCGTACGCCAACATCATTACCGTGCACCGCGGTGACGAGAAGAAGAAAGATATCGTTGCGCTGGTGGACGTGCTGCACTCCAAAGAGATCCAGGACTGGATCCGCACCAAATATAAAGGCGCGGTGATCCCCGTAAACAACTAATTAGTTGATTTTACAGACGAAGCCCGGTGAGTCTCTCACCGGGCTTCTTTTTTGTATCCGGCCGATGAATCATTTAAGCTGAGTGCTTTAGGGCAATGGAGTGAAGGCAATGGGCAATGTGACCAAAGACGAAGCGCTGTACCAGGAGATGTGCCGGGTGGTCGGCAAGGTTGTTCTTGAGATGCGTGATTTAGGGCAGGAGCCAAAGCATATTGTCATTGCCGGCGTGCTGCGTACCGCGCTGGCGAACCAGCGCGTTACGCGCAGCGAGTTAACGACTCAGGCGATGGAGAAGGTGGTCAAGGCGCTGGCTGGTTGAACCGCCAGCGTTTCGCCAGCTGCTCCAGCGAGCAGCAGAGCAGGTAGTAGACCACGCCCGTAAAGATAAAAATGGCCGCCGGGTAGATTTGCACCCGGTTGTTCACCTGTCCCGCTACCGTCGTCAGCTCCGGCACGTTCACAATAAAGGCCAGCGACGTATCCTTCAGCAGGCTGATAAAAATCCCCACCAGAGAGGGCAGAATATTCCGCATCACCTGCACCAGCAGCACGCGCCACAGGGTTTGCCAGGTGCTGAAGCCCTGCGTCAACGCGGCTTCGTACTGCCCGCGGGGTAATGCGCTCAGTCCTGCCAGCACCGAATGCATTACCGAGGCAGCCGTAAACCAGGCCAGCGCCAGCGTGACGGTGAGGGCGCCCGGAAGGTCACCTCCGGTAATGAGCGGCAGCAGATACCACATCCAGAAGATCACAAAGATTAACGGGATACCGCGAATCACCTCCGCCCAGAGGAATAGCACCTTGCGCACCAGCCCCGTATAGCGCCACGCCAGGCACGCCAGGGCGATGCCGCCGGGCAGGGCGAGCGCCGCCGCACCCGTCGCCATCAGCAGTGAAAGCAACACGCCGCCGGGCTCACCGGACGCCATGCGCCCCCACAGCAGATAATCCAGGTTTTCAGTAATAACGTTCAGTCCGGCTATCATACTTTACTCCCTGCGCCTGGGCCGACGCGGACCAGCACCGTACCCATGACCACGCCGGTAAGCAGGTACAGGGCTGTTCCCACGGTAAACGCCTCCAGCGCATGGGCGTTGTAGCTTTCGACCTGCCGCACCTGATAGGTGAGTTCAGCAAAGCCAATGCCGCTGGCGAGCGAGGAGAGTTTCATCAGGTTGAGGTATTGCCCCACGACGGGCTGCCAGGCATTCGCCAACCCCTGCGGCAGAAGGATGTGGCGAAACAGCCGCCACGCTGAAAACCCCTGCGCCAGCGCCGCTTCCCGCTGTCCGGCAGGGACGGAACGTAGCCCCGACGCCACCTCCTCGATCAGAAAGGCCGACGTGAACACCCCTAATCCCCAGGCGGAGCATAAAAACTCGGGCGTGAACCACCAGACGTCGCCGGGCAGAATCGACCAGGTATGGTCCGCATTCACCACATCGCGGACGGCGCGAGGAAGCCAGTTCCAGGCCGCGAAATACCAGAACAGCAGCTGCACCAGCAGCGGGGTATTGCGAAACAATGAGACCCAGCCGTTGACGACGGCATTCCCGAACCGCCCGCCGGAGAGGCGAAGGAGCAGAAAGAGCAACGCCAGCAGGGTGGCGAGCACCACGCCCGCGAGAGTAACCCACAGCGTGGTGAGGAAACCGGAGACGATCCATTGCAGAGGCTGCCCGGTCAGCACCCCCTGCCAGTCGAGCGCGGGCATTACAGCTGCTCCTGATGAAGCGGGTCGAGGACCTTTTGCAGGAAGCGCCTGGCGCGCGGGTGAGCGGGCTGCGTGAAAAACTGCGCCGGTCGGGCGGTCTCAAGGATCTGCCCACCGTCAATAAATACAATCCTGTCGGCGATTTCGCGGGCAAACTGCATCTCATGCGTCACCACAATCATGGTGATCCCGCTGTGGGCAAGGGCTTTCATCACAAACAGCACTTCGCCAATCATCTCGGGATCCAGCGCAGAGGTGGGTTCGTCGAAGAGAATGATCTGCGGCGACGAGGCCAGCGCGCGGGCAATCGCTACGCGCTGCTGCTGACCGCCGGAAAGCTGAGCGGGAAACTGATGCGCTTTTTCCAGCATGCCCACTTTTTCAAGCAGCGCCAGCGCGCGTTCCTGCGCGGGGAGCGGCTTCCAGCCGTGAACATGCTCAAGGGCCAGGGTAATGTTCTGGCTGGCGGTGAGATGGGCGTAGAGATTAAATTGCTGGAACACAAACCCCACGCGGCTGCGCAGCTGGCGCAGCGCGGCGCCGGAAAGATGCCCCGTGGGTTTGCTGTCGATGAGAATTTCGCCGCCGTTGAGGGCTTCAAGCTGGTTAATCAGGCGGATTAAGGTGGATTTACCGGAACCCGAGGGGCCAAGAATGGCAACGACTTCGCCAGGCGCAATGCTGAGATTGATGCCTTTTAAGACCTGATGATCCCCGTAGCGTTTGACGACATCCCGAAACTCGACGCTGGCGTGTTCCAGATGTGAAAAATCCGCGGCACCGGCCGCGGAGTGTGAAAACAGACCTGAGAGCATATTACTGAGCTTCTATTTTAAAGGCGCGAGGTTGGGGAGAGGCGGTCTGTGGTCCAAACCAGACGTCATAGATTTTGGCAGCCTGGCCGTTTTTTTCAAGATTAACCAGCTCATCGTTCACCGCCTTCAGCAGCGCCGTTTCACCTTTTGTCACGCCGACGCCAATCTCTTCTTTGCTCAGCAGGTCGGGCAGGATTTTGAAGTTTGCTTTATCCGGCGCCTGCGCCAGCAGGCCTGCCAGGATCGTGCTGTCCTGAGTGATCGCCTGGACGTTGCCGTTACGCAGCGCCGTCAGCGCCAGCGGAATATCGTCATAGGAAAGCACGCGAGACTGCGGGAAACGCTGGTGCAGCGCCTGCTCGCCCGTCGTCCCTTTCACCGCACCAATGCGCGCCCGGCTATATTCATCCAGCTTATCGGGTGATTTGGCGGGAACCAGGAACTGTTGCCCGGTCACGAAGTAGGGCGTGGAGAAATCAATCACCTGCGCACGTTCCGGCGTGATGGTGATATCCGCCACAATCAAATCCGCTTTACCGGACTGGAGCAGGGGAATGCGGTTGGCCGGGTTGGTGGCAACCAGCTCCAGCTTCACGCCCAGCGCTTTTGCCAGCGCGTTGGCAAAATCGACGTCATATCCCACGATGTCATGGGTCTTTGGGTCAATGGAGCCGAACGGTGGGTTGGCGTCAAAAGTGGCGACTTTTACCACGCCTGCGGCCTTAATATCCGCCAGCCGATCGGCCTGAGCCTGTGTTGAAAGCATCCCGCCAGCTGCCAGTAAACCCAGCGCCAGCGCCAGCTTATGATACGATTTTTTATCTGCTGCCATAGTAATACGTCTTCCCGTCGTTTTTGTTTTGTCCTGTTACGCTCCCATAAGCAAAGGCTATCGCCAAATACGAAATCGTTCTTTGCTATATGCAAAAAAGCATTAGTGAACAAGGTGTTACTAACAGGTAAATGAAAGACAGCGCTATTTGCAGATCCTGCACATCGACAGTCGATATTGGTATTTCCCCAACAGTAAATTTCGGTGCTTAACTGAGAGCAGGTTAAGCGAAGAGGGGTAGAGACAATGAAAAAGTGGATAAGCACGTTACGGCGGTTTTTTGCGACCCGGCAGGTCAATGCGGAGAACAGCGCGCAACGTGTTCTTGAGTCAATACTGCCTGTCGCCAGCCTTTACGGCGTGGACGTGGCCAACATCGACCCGGAGTGGTTTCATGATAAAACGTCACGCTGAGCTGCGCCTTACGCGCAAGCTGTACTGGAATGAGCTGTGCGTTTTTTTGTTCTGATAGCGGTTAACTGTTAATGTCGACAGGATGTGAACACTAATCAGCTAACGGAATGAAACACACGCTTATTACGCGCGCGCTTGTCGTCTGGGCTGTCGTCTGCCTCATCAGCAGCGTGCTGCTCTATACCGAGCAAATTCGCCGGCAGTTCTGGGAACGGGATCGGGCGTTCTCGGCGCTGTTTTCAGAGATCGGCGCCGTTCTCACGCAAAATGAGTCCGTTCTCCCTCTCCTGAGTGGCGATGAAGATATTGCCGTCTTACGGACAAAATTCCCCCATCTTCTCGCGCTGGAAAAGACCGCTGGACGGGCGCGTGACGCCGCTCGGGTCGAACCCGCCCGCGAAAATCAGTACTGGCTTTACAACCCCTGGCGTCAGATCCGCGTGCTTGTCGATCTTGCACCGTTACTCACGGCGCACCCCCGCTTTACCCGTCTTGAGGTCCGCTATGCTCGCGAGGGTAATGCCCAGAGCAGCTCAGATGCCTTCTGGCGCTGGCAGCGTACTTTCCCGCAACATACTCAACCCTTCACGCTGATTGCAGATGCAGAACCCGCGTGGTTCGGCGTTTACTGGCCAATCTATCCCGCGCTGTTCCTGGGATGGGGTGCCGTCATTGCGGTAACGGGTATGGCGCTCTGGCAGCGCAAGGCGCGCAAAGAGGCTGAACAGCGGGCGCTTTATTACCAGCATGCCAGGCTGAATACGCTGGGCGAGATCACCGCCGGGATCGTACACGAAATTAACCAGCCGCTCACCGCGGTGCAGACCTGGATCCAGGGCGCCCAGCGTCAGCAGACGCGGGACAATCCGCAGGCCGTGTCGCAGGCGCTGGCGGCCGCGCTGGTACAAACGCAGCGTATTAGCGCCCTCTTAACGCGCTTTCGCGAGCATGTCGTGCAGGAGAAAGTCACCCTCCGTGAAACCGACCTGACGCAGTGCTGGCAGCAGGTTGTGAATTTACTGGAGCATGAGCGCAGGGCTGAACGTGTCGCGGTGACGCATGCCTTCGCGCAGGGGGCGACGAGCGTGATAGCCGATCGGCTCTGGCTTGAGCAGGTGCTGCATAATCTGCTCAGAAATGCGATTCAGGCCCAGCAGGCGAACGGCCAGGGCTGGGTGCGCATTGAAAGCCAGAAAAGCGCCGATGGCATTAAGATTACCGTCACTGACGGCGGCCCCGGCTTTAGCCCGGAGGCATTGCAGAATGCCTTTATGCCCTTTTACAGCGGTCGAAAAGAGGGCATAGGCCTTGGTATGACGTTAACGGAGTCACTGATGACGCGCATGAATGGAACCCTCTCGCTGGGCAATTCACCTGAAGGTGGCGCGACGATCGTGCTGCAGCTGGAGTCAGGACATGGATAAGACAATCTGGCTGATCGATGATGATGAATCCATCAGAGAGTCGATGGCATTTTTACTGTCGGGTATGGGCTGGGCGGTAAAAACGTTCGAAAGCGTTGATGCCTTTACGGCGGAAAATAGCGCAAACAGCGCGCTTGTGGGCTGTTTGCTGCTGGACATGCGTATGCCGGGTAAAGGCGGGCTGGCGTGGCTGGAGGAGGGGGAATGGCCGTGGCCATTGTTACCCGTCATGATTATGACCGGACACGGCACCGTCGACGCCTGTCGCCGCGCATTTCGTAACGGCGTGTTTGAGTTTTTCACCAAGCCGCTGGACGCCGATAAGCTCATTGAAACGGTGGGTTTGGCGTTCGAGGAGAGCCAGCGACGGTTTACCGCCTGGCAGGAGACGGCGCGAATAAGCGCGCGTGTCGCACAGCTTACCGCGCGGGAGCATGAAGTGCTGTCCGTGCTGATGGAAGGCTGCAGCAACAAGGAAGCGGCGGCACGTCTTTCTCTCTCGCCGCGTACGGTAGAAGCGCACCGTGCCGCAGCGTTTGCCAAATTAGGGGTCAGCAGTCTGGTTCAGGCGATCCGCGAATACGATAAATTGCAATCCGTATAACTACCAGGTGGCGTGCGTAATCAACCGAATTACGCTTCGTCGCCTGAGTCAGTAACCTCGAGGTGTCTCCCAACATTCGAGGATGTGCGATGAAAAAAGTAATGATGATGGCGGCGCTTGTCGCGGGTAGCGTCACGCTGACGGCACAGGCAGAAAGCCTGAGCCAGAAAAATCTCTCCCTGGCGCAGGCCAATGCGCTGGCGAACGCCGCCGTTCAGGCGTGTGTGGCGAAAAGTTATCAGGTAACGGTAACGGTTGTTGACCGCGCTGGCGTGGTGAAGGCCGTGCAGCGCACCGACAACGCCGGTCCGCACACGGTAAAGGCCAGCGAAATGAAGGCCTGGACGGCGCTCAGCACAAAGAATGCCTCCGGCAAGGTGATGGAAGCCGCGCAGAGCAACGCGGGCGCGCAGAATATGCGTGACGTCCCTGGCTTCCTGCTGCTTGCGGGTGGCCTGCCGGTGAAAGAGGGTGATGAGGTGATCGGGGCGATTGGCATCGGCGGGGCGCCGGGCGGTCATCTTGATGAAGCCTGCGCGCAGGCGGCGATTGACGGCTTGAAAAAGTAAGGCACAAAAAAAAGCACCGGGACGTCCGGTGCTTTCTCATCAGATCTTGCAGGCGTCGCCGCAGTCGTCATCGGCGATAATCGCCTGCGCTTTTTTATCCGCGTCGTCCAGACGTTCCGCGTTGCGTTCTTCTGCTTCATCCAGTCCGTTAAAGACCAGGTTATCGAGATCGATTTCCATGTTTCACCTGCGTTATTCGGTTTTTGATACAGGCACAGTATAAGTCAAAAAAAGCCGGTAATGTACCTCGCAGCACATAAGGATAATCCCTGCCATACTCAGAGCTTTATGGCTGAGAAATGCGCATGATTACACTCTGTAAAACCTGTGGAACCTCTTACGTTCCTCAACCCGAGCGATGTCCAGTCTGCGAGGATGAGCGTCAGTACGTTCCCGCCACGGGACAGGCGTGGGTCGATTTCGACGCGTTGACCGCCGCGCACACCAACAAATGGCAGCAGCTGGAGCCGCAGCTCATCGGCCTCAAAACCGTTCCGTCCTTTGCCATCAATCAGCGGGCCATTCTCCTGCGAACCGCGCAGGGCAATATCTTGTGGGACTGCATCGCTAATCTTGATGCGGCAACCAAAACGCTGATCGCGGCGCTCGGCGGCATTAGCGCCATTGCGATTTCGCACCCGCATTACTACACCACCATGCAGGACTGGGCGGAGACGTTCGATGCGCCGATTTACCTGCATGCCAGCGACCGGGAATGGGTAATGCGCGACAGCCCGGCAATTCGCTTCTGGGAGGGCGACGCGCTGGAGATTATGCCCTCGGTCACGCTGCTCCGCGCTGGAGGACACTTTGCGGGCGGCACGGTGCTGCACTGGCAGGAAGGCGAGGGGGTATTGCTGGCGGGGGATATCCTGCAGGTCACTCCCGGAAGGGATGCCGTCTCGTTTATGTGGAGCTATCCTAATATGCTTCCGCTGCCTGCCGCCACGGTTGAAAAGATCGTCGGACTCCTGCGGAGCAGAAGCTATCAACGGCTCTACGGTGCATTCGAAGGGCAGAACATCTTCGCGAAGGCTGACGAGATCGTGCAGCGGTCGGGCCAGAAATATATTGCTTGTCTGAAGTAAAGTACGGTGGGTAAACTTCAGGAGCGTGATCGCGATCATGCCTAAACTAAAACAGATAAAAGAGAAATTGCTATGCAACATATCATTGAAGGTTTTCTCAGCTTTCAAAAAGAGATTTTCCCGCAACGTAAAGAGCTCTTCCGCAGTTTAGCGTCCAGCCAGAATCCCAAAGCGTTGTTCATCTCCTGCTCCGACAGCCGTCTGGTGCCAGAGCTGGTGACTCAGCAAGAGCCGGGACAGCTCTTTGTCATTCGTAATGCTGGCAACATCGTGCCACCGTTCGGGCCTGAGCCCGGCGGCGTCTCGGCGACAATTGAGTACGCCGTGGTCGCGCTGGGTGTAACCGACATTGTCATCTGCGGCCACTCCAACTGCGGCGCTATGAAGGCGATTGCCGACAACGCCAACCTCGAGCCAATGCCGGCGGTTTCCCACTGGCTGCGCTACTCCGATGCGGCAAAAGCCGTGGTCGAGAACAAAACGTGGGACCAGCCACTCGACAAAGTCAACGCGATGGTGCAGGAGAACGTGTTTGCGCAGCTGAGCAACATCAAAACGCATCCGTCGGTTGCGGTGGGTCTGCGCAACAACGCCATCCGCCTGCACGGCTGGGTGTATGACATTGAAAGCGGCGATATCCGCGCGCTGGATAAAGAGACCAAAACCTTCGTTTCGCTGTCTGAAAATCCGGACGTTTACTTCGAATAATAAGACAGCCCGGGCAGGGAAGCCCTGTTAATTCTCCACGTAAGGCAGTTTTCTGCGCGATCGGGAGGCGGGTATCTCCGCCGCTTTGGCCATCGCTTCCCCCCTCACGGCACACTCCTCCAGCCCCTGCACAAAGGGTTGATCGTGCATCAGCCAGGGTATCGCCCCAAACGCAATGCGTCCGCGAAGGGCGTCCGGTGCCTTCAGCGTGTAATCCTCTCCCAGCTCCGGTAGCTCATCGCCTGTAGCCATCAGCTGGTTGCGCAGCGTGGGGAAGGGCAGATCTTTTGTCGTAAGCGGTTTTTGCCCGCGCGCGTCGATAAAAACGTCGAAGCGGTAGGTCTTGTCTTTGGTGGTGATGACGGTTCGATCGCTACCAATATCCAGACCATAGTCATCGCCGAGCGCCGCCACGCTAATGATGCCCGCCTCGCGCAGCGCCAGTAATCTGCGGATAGACTGCGGCGGAATGGCGGCATAGTTATCGATGAAGACGCGCTCCAGCCCCGCTTTGAATCGCTCTCTGTCGCGTTCATTGAGGGCAGGGACAATTTCGGCAACCACCTCATGGAGCCGCAGCACGGTATAGCGCCAGGCCACCGTGCGGCGTTCACGTTTGTTCCGCTCGACCTCCCTCAGGTTCTCTTCAGCCCACGTAAACGGACCGCGCTGCTTACGCTCCTCAAACCACGCGTCGCGGATGCTGTCCGCATCCAGGGTGTGCAGCGATACAGACTTGCACCACGCCGGGTCGGCGAGCGTTAGCTCGTTAACCATGAGCGCAAAGACCCTGTCGAGCAGGCCGTCGGCGCCTTTGGCTATTTCGCTTTCCACCACAGATTCTGTCAGGACCGAAAGCGGTTCGTAAGGTATCGGGCAGTAAAAATCGGCTTCCGGCAGAATGCCCGTTCGGGACATCAGCATTATGCGTAATGCCTCGCTGCCTTTATCCAGGATGAACCTGCCGTCAACAAAGTCCCCATGCTGCATAACTACCGCCATGGCGGCGTCAAGCCCGCTTAATGATGTCCCCATGATCCCAACCTGGCAGGCAGGAATACGCGCGTCCATCAGCCCGGACCAGGGGCTCGGGAAGTAGGTGCGCGTTGCCTCTTCTGCATCCGGCCAGACGTGACCGGTGGCGACAACGGCAAGATCAAATCTTTCAGGGTGCTTATGACCGTTAACCGAAAGCGTTACGCCGTTTTCGGCGGCGTCGATATCGGTGACTTCCGCGGATTCGTGGACGTTGACGTCAAACCCCCGTTTTCTGGCTTCGTTGACCACCCTCAGAAAGCTGTCGCGGAAATATTCGCCCAGCAGCAGCCTCGGCAAAAACTGCCGTTCATGCAGGCTGTCCTTATCCACCTTAAAGCGCGCCAGATGGGCGTCGCTCTGGCCTTTCAGCCAGTCGAGGTAGGTCATAAAAATAGGGGGGATTTCAATGCTGGCAATGTTGGCCAGCATCAGACGAGAGTTATCGTCATCGCTGTAGGGCATGCCCACACCGGCGTCTTCTGCCTGTTCAAATACAGAGACGGCGAGAGGGGTTTTGTTTTTAAGAAGAGAATAAAAGGTGTAAATCCCTGTAGGGCCGGAGCCGATAATCGCGATCTTCTTCATCGACAGTCTTCCTGCGTTATTTTTCCCATGAGAAAAGCGTAGCAGGTGAAGCGATAAGAAATCAGGATATTGAGATTATTCAGGATACTGAGAGAGGATTTGCACCATTTCAGGACTGAAATGGTGCGTCCGAGTGGACTCGAACCACCGACCCCCACCATGTCAAGGTGGTGCTCTAACCAACTGAGCTACGGACGCAGAATGGTGCGTTCAATTGGACTCGAACCAACGACCCCCACCATGTCAAGGTGGTGCTCTAACCAACTGAGCTATGAACGCAACGTGTTGTCGGTGACAACGGGGACGAATATTAGCGGCACAGCATCAATGAGGCAAGAGGGAAAATGCATTTTTCTCTCTGATTTCACGCGATTGCTTCATTACCGCGCAAAGTGAAGAGAAAGTAGCCGCCAGCCGGCGGCTACTGCCGGGTTAACGTGAGGCGCGCTGCAAAATGACCGTTGACGGCTGACGCTGCAGGAAGCGCATTCGCAGCATCATCATGATGGCCGCAGAGGTCAGACCGATGATAAAGCCCATCCAGAAGCCGGCAGGTCCCATACGGTCAACCACGAGGTCGGTGAGCGCCAGCACGTAGCCGGTCGGCAGGCCCAGCACCCAGTAGGCAATAAACGTAATAAAGAAGATCGAGCGCGTATCTTTATAACCGCGCAGCACGCCGCTGCCGATCACCTGAATGGAGTCTGAAATCTGGTATACCGCAGCGAGCAGCATCAGGTGTGATGCCAGGATCACCACCTCAGGGTTATCGTTATACAGCAGGGCGATTTGTTCACGCAGCGCAACGGTAAACAGCGCCGTACAGGCGGCCATGCAAACGCCGACGCCCAGCCCGGTACGCGCCGCGGTTTGAGCATCCAGCGTCGATCCTTGCCCCAGGCGGAAGCCGACGCGAATGGTGACCGCCGCCGCCAGCGACATCGGCAGCACGAACATCAGCGAGCTGAAGTTCAGCGCAATCTGGTGGCCCGCGACGTCAATAATGCCCAGCGGGGAGACCAGCAGAGCCACAACCGCAAACAGCGTCACTTCGAAGAACAGCGCCAGCGCAATCGGCAATCCTAGCTGCACCAGACGTTTCATGATGCTCCAGTCCGGGGTGCTGAACCTGTTTTCATTACGAATATCGCGCATGGAGCGGGCACGCTTCACGAAGGTGATCATGCTAAAGAACATCACCCAGTACACCGCCGCCGTTGCGACGCCGCAGCCCACGCCGCCCAGTTCCGGCATGCCAAAGTGGCCGTAGATGAAGATGTAGTTCACCGGAATATTCACCAGCAGGCCGATAAAGCCCATTACCATTCCCGGTTTGGTTTTTGCCAGACCTTCACACTGGTTACGGGCAACCTGGAAAAAGAGATAGCCCGGCGCGCCCCAGAGCAGCGCGCGCAGGTAGCCTACGGCTTTATCGGCTAAAGCCGGGTCGATGTTATGCATGGCGCGGATGATATGCCCGGCGTTCCAGAGCACGACCATAATCAGCACGGATACAAAGCCAGCCAGCCAGAAGCCCTGGCGAACCTGATGAGCAATACGCTCGCGTCGTCCCGAACCGTTTAGCTGAGCAATAACCGGCGTGAGTGCCAGCAGCAGGCCATGACCAAAAAGAATGGCCGGCAGCCAGATCGAGGTGCCTATTGCAACGGCAGCCATATCGGTGGCGCTGTAGCCACCCGCCATTACCGTATCCACAAATCCCATTGCGGTCTGGGCCACTTGCGCGATGATCACCGGTATTGCCAGTGCCAATAACTGACGCGCTTCAATTATGTACTTCTGCACGTGAACACCTTTTGTATTGTTGTTATATGAGAGACTAAAAAAGCCGCCGAAACGGGCAGCAAGAAGAAAATGCAGGGGGATAGCCAGCTATTGTAGCGGGGTTTATCTAATTA
>Ga0209795_10001136_pt1 | contig 17317 bp, 17 predicted proteins | sample AgamicOrMarz_FD_187166 | JGI IMG/M metagenome (GOLD analysis project Ga0209795, IMG submission 187166) | Agave microbial communities from Guanajuato, Mexico - Or.Ma.rz (SPAdes) (version 2) | ecosystem: Host-associated > Plants > Phyllosphere > Phylloplane/Leaf | place: Guanajuato, Mexico...
GGTATGAACGCAAGCATGATGGAAGAATATTTGAAATTCATCTGTAACCGCCGTTTATCTCAGTTAGGTTTACCAGAGCAATTTGCTGGTGTAACGAACCCATTTGCGTGGATGTCTGAGATGATGGACTTACGTAAAGAGAAAAACTTCTTTGAAACTCGCGTAACTGATTACCAAACTGGTGGTGCGTTAAGCTGGTAAGTTTAAGCATCTGCCGAAAAACGACAATTGAAACTTCCCTAGCGACAATTGAAATTTCCTTAGATAAAAGCCATCCCATTGTGGATGGCTTTTATTTATTTCGCATTTGAAAGGAAAATATTAAATAAGACCTTATTTTTGAGCTATAGACTCCGTTGATTTACACGTTTTGATAGCTCCTCCGCTGACTCTTTCCTTTCAGAATATCGATCTGTTAAATACTTACTTTGCCCACGAGTAAGGAGTGTGAACTTATAAAGTTCCTCCATCACATCTACAATACGATCATAATAAGAAGATGCTTTCATACGTCCATCTTCTTCAAACTCTAAAAAAGCTTTAGGAATTGAAGATTGATTCGGGATTGTAATCATCCGCATCCAACGCCCCAAAATACGCATTTGATTAACGCTGTTAAACGATTGTGAACCACCACTAACTTGCATAAGTGCCAAAGTTTTCCCTTGAGTTGCACGAATAGCACCACCAGCGAGAGGAATCCAATCAATCTGCGATTTAAAGATAGAACTCATCGAGCCATGACGTTCAGGTGAACACCAGACCATACCTTCTGACCATGCTAAAAGTTCATGTAATTCTTTTACTTTTGGGTGCTCAGTATCAGCATCCTCTGGTAAAGGTAATCCTTTTGGATGAAAGATTTTTACTTCCGCACCAAATTCCTCCAAGATTCGACCTGCTTCCATCACCGCTAAGCGACTATACGACCGTTCACGATTCGAACCATATAACAATAATATGCGCGGCGCATGATCCAACGCTTTAGCTTGAACTTTTTCTAAAGTAGCTTGATCAAGAAGATTCATATCAACATTTGGAAGATTCATAGTTTTACACCGATTTAAAATACTTTTTTCTTAGCCATAAAGAGACACTGACCAAAGCAATCAAAACTGGTACTTCAACTAATGGCCCAATGACTGTAGTAAATGCCACAGGTGATGCTAAACCAAAGGTTGCAATAGCTACAGCTAGTGCTAACTCAAAATTATTACCCGCAGCAGTAAAAGAGATTGCTGTAGTTTTTGGGTAGTCATTACCCATCCACTTACTCATAAAGAAACTAATGAAGAACATGACAACAAAGTAAATTGTCAATGGAATCGCAATACGAATCACATCTAAAGGCAGACTTACTACATCTCCACCTTTGAGGCTAAACATAGCAACAATAGTAAATAGTAACGCCAACAGACTTAATGGACTGATCTTCGGTAAAAAGACATTTTGGTACCACTCTAAACCTCTGGCTTTGACTAAGACCAAACGAGTCAAGAAACCAAGAAAAAAAGGAATACCCAAGTAAATCAATACCGCGTGGGTAATCGTCCAAAAGTCCACATTGATTACTTGCCCAGCAATACCGAAATAAGGTGGTAAGAAGGTAAGGAACAACCACGCATAAGTGCTAAAGAATAAAATCTGAAAGATACTATTGAATGCAACCAATGCTGCTACATATTGATTATCACCGCAGGCTAAACCATTCCAAACCAAAACCATTGCGATACAACGAGCTAACCCGATCAGGATTAATCCAGTCATATACTCCGGATAGCTATGCAAAAAAATAATTGCTAAAGCAAACATTAATACAGGAGCAATAATCCAGTTCTGTACTAAAGACAAAGTTAATGTTCTTTTGTCTTTAAATACTTGTGGCAGAGCTGCATAGTCCACTTTGGCTAATGGTAGATACATCATTAGAATCAAACCAATCGCAATTGGAATATTGACGGAATCCACACTCATTTTGTCTAAAGTAACGGAAGCTTGAGGTAAGAAGACACCGATTGCTATCCCCAACCCCATCGCAATAAAAATCCATAACGTAAGGTTACGGTCTAAAAATGACAGTCTTTGTTGAGCCATGATTTTCTCATTCAATATCTGATATGTGATTGATTGCAGCAATCAATTCAGGACGAGACATGTTTACTGTATCAAGTGCAAATAAAGCATCTAAACGACGGTTAATATGGTCTACTGTCACTTGGAAAGCTTTTAATTTTTCCTCTTTAGGCAAGTCTAAATGTGATGGATCAGCCAAGCCCCAATGTGCCTTGATCGCTCCCCCCAAATAAAGAGGACAAGCTTCTTGAGCTGCTGAATCACACACAGTAATCACTACATCAGGTTGATATTGCTCACAGTCATCAATGGTTTTACTCCATAAACCATCAGTTGAAAGACCAAGGTTTTCCAAAGTTTCAAGGGTCAATGGATGCACCTGTCCTGATGGTTTACTACCTGCACTGTATGCTTTCCATCCTTCAGGCGCACGACTATTAAAAAGCACTTCAGACAAAATGCTACGGCAACTATTTCCAGTACACAAAAAAAGGAATTTCATAATCTATTACTCACAATAGCTATTTATTTGGATAGTTTGGGAATCTTTATTTGTTAAGGTTCGACTATTAACCAAGAGATTTAGAACATCATGGCACCACGTTGGTAACTGTGGATTAATGCTGTAATACACCCATTGGCTTTGCCTTCTGTCTTGCAATAGACCAGAAGAACGCAATAATGCTAAATGCCTAGAAATCTTTGGCTGACTCAATTGCAACTTTTCAGTTAGATCACAAACACATAACTCTTTATTCTCAGCTACTAAAGTCACAATATTGAGTCGGGTTTCATCTGATAAACATTTAAAAAAATTGACTTGATCCATTCTTATCCCACTCATTCATTTGGATATACGGATATTCATATACAAAAGTAAAATTTTTAATTTACTCGTTGCCCATTTTTATCAATTACTTTTTCACCATCTTCTTTAGTAAAACTACCCTTTTGAGGTAATGGTAGAATTTCTAAGACAACTTCTGATGGACGGCTTAAGCGTGTGCCTAATTCAGTCACCACAAATGGTCGATTAATTAAAATTGGATGTTCAAGCATAAAACTAAGTAATTGTTCATCACTTAAATCGCTACGACCCAATTCTAAATCCCGATAAGGATCTACATTCTGGCGAATAGCTTCTCTTACCGTTAATTTTGCATCTTTAATCAATTTAACTAATTCGTCATGACTAGGTGGTGTAATTAGATATTCAATTACTGTTGGCTCAATTCCAGTATTGCGAATCAAGGCCAAAGTATTCCTAGACGTTCCACAAGCTGGGTTGTGATAAATCTTCACATCTAATGAAATTGTCATCGAATTGGACTCTGTTGATATTTTACTATATCTTTATATACGAATTATCATATATATGCAAATCCATATATTATGAAAAAATTTCCTAAGTTAGCGCATGAATCAGGGCTAGAACAAAACTGTCATTAATTGACTCAAAAAATTATTTCATCTTTTTATTCTTAAATATCGGTACAAAGGTCAACATCAATCTCTAACCAACATTTCCTTACTCGAATTTACATTTAAAAAAACATCTAAAATAAATATTAAAAAATTAATTTAATAATATAAATATTAGCAAAGGCAACCTCTTTTTAAATAACAGATACTTAGAAAAAATATTATTGTTTGCTAAAAATACATTAATTACAGATCAATCTTAAATATTAATTTAAAAATAATAATGTTTAATTAATTATAGATATTTAAAAATAAAAATATTTAATTAACATTAATAATTTCAACAACTTAATTGACTTTTATGTGATATTTAACTACTTTAATATTATCTCTATAAATTTACAGAACTGTAAGAGATGAAAACAGCAAAGCAAGTTCGAGAAGAGTTTGATGCACGAGGAAAAACTATAGCTGAATGGGCACGAGAAAATAATTTTTCTGCGCATACAGTATATCAAGTTCTACTTTCAAATCGCATTCCGCGACGTGGTAAAAGTCATGACATTGCAGTTAAACTTGGGTTAAAAGAAGGTGAAATTAATGAATAATTATACTTATAAAAAACAAAACGGACTATAAAGTCCGCTTTGCCTAGTTAGCATCTAAATAGATACCACTAAGTGAGATTTTTAGTATCTCTAGATGCGACTAAATAGTCAAGTCTTCGCTTTAATTTATAGAGCGTATTTAACACATCTATCAAAAAGATGTATTAGGAGATATTAAATATGGGGTTTAAACCAAATGTTCGCAGAAATATCAAGATTGAGAAAAATCTATTTGAACAAATTCAATGTGCTTTTCACTCTCCTCCTTCACTTTCCAACCAACTAGTTGGTATCAGAAATATTTACCATGGTAGTTTTGGCAAACGGACAGCAATTCTTCCAAGTATAAAAAATAATGGGGCGATATCACTAGAAAGTCAGCTTGAACTTGGACATGCAATCGAACTCGAGAGACTTTCATCTATCTATGCATACCGCACGCAAGCAATAAAAATTGAACTGGGAAATAATAGTCATGCATTCCCCGATTTTTTGATATTGAATAATCTTAAACAATATGAACTACATGAAGTCAAAGAATGCCTTAACTCTCTGTCAGATGAACAAATAGAAAAATTTAATCAAATTAAAGAATATCTTAACCGATTGGATATTGAATATAAGCTTTTTGATCACAGGCATATCCCAACACAGCGGCAACGACAACGATTGCTAGCAATGTACCAATCAATAAGAACGCATCAACTATCAAATGAAAGAATTGAGTTAGCAAAAGAAATCCCATTTCCTAAATGTATGCCATTAGAGCATCTGTATTCTTATTTTGAAAATTATGATTACTCATATGAAGACCTAAACTATCTCGTTTTTTATAAACATATCGGCAGAAATAATATTAAAGAAATAAATATTTTGGAGAAAATTTAATGGATAGTTTATTCATATCTCCAACAATCGGCATGCGTTTTATCTATAAAAATAGAGAGTATGAAGTTACTTTTCTTTTGATAGATAAATTTCGAATTACAACAGCCCATGGGGGTGTAAACAGCTATTGGTCGATAGATAAAATCAATTCACTTTATAACAAAGGAGACATTAAAATAATTTATGAAAACAACTCTATCCTCAAAAACCCTAAAGATATTAATACAATAAAAAGAAGGCTTTCATATATTCATGAATCTTTAAAAAAAGGAAGTAGATGTCAAGCGAAGGAAAACTTAGAAAGAACAATAAAAGTAATTTCGAAAAAGATTAATGATCCTAGCCCGCCTTCAACTCGAACTTTATCTAAATGGATTAAAGTATATAGATCAGATTCGTATGATATAAAATGTTTAATTGATAATAGAAAAGGTAATTCAACAAAACGAAAACCAATTTATATTATTGAAGCTTTATACCATGTATTAAAAAATGAAAATAATGCTGCATTAATTAATACTGCAAAAGATTTAGAAAGCTATATCTACGAGCAACTTGATGAAAAAAATATAATTCATCATGAAGATGATCATTATTCAATTCGATCAATTCAAAGATATATGAAAAAATTTAGCGACCCTTTTTTACAAAAATTAAAAAAGAATGGCAATCGATATGCACAACTATATGTTCGTGCTTCAGCAATGAGTCAAATAAGCGATGGCTTATTGCACGTAGTAGAGATTGACTCTCATGAACTCGACATAATTATTTTAGATAATGAGTCTTTTGAGGCTATTGGTCGGGCATGGATAACACTCGCAATAGATAGGTTCTCAAGAGTAATTGTTGGCTTTTATATTTCATATTTTCAACCATCAGCTTTTAGCTCGCTTCAAACACTTAAAGATATGATTACACGCCCAGCGAAACATGAGATGGGTGGAATTCCTGCCGCCATAATCCCCGACAACGGCTCAGAAAATATTAATAATTCTTTTTTGAGATTATGTTCATCACTCAACATTACTATTCTACCTGCACAATTTAAAACTGGTAACAATAAACCATATGTTGAAAATTTCTTTAAAAACATGACAAATAGTTTGATAAAAAAAATTTCAGGTACAACTTTATCTAATTCAAAGGAACGAGAAGAATATAACTCAAAAAAATATGCAAGTGTAACATTAGAACAGCTAAAGAATTATATTCCAAATTGGATCAATATATATCATAAAGAACTTCATAGAGGCATTAATAGAGTTCCTCAAGCATTATGGAACCAAGAAGTAAAAAAGTATACACAAAAAGGTATAACGTACGAGGAAGCAGATATATTATGCCGCACTCTTCATTTAAGAGATATTAACAATGGAAGAGTTTTATTCGAATATATCTATTATTATTCACACGCTTTAAAAACTCAGGAGTTAAAAGGTGTTAAACACGCTCAAATTCTAGTAGATGAATCGGACTTAAGCTATGTTTATGTTCTTATAAACAATGATATTTGTATAAAAGCAGAATCAACTCAAAAAGAATATACTGACTGCTTGTCTCTTAGTGAACATAAAGCTGTACGTGAAATAAAAAATAAATTAAAGCTTAATGACTTAGAAGAATATTCAGAAAAAAATAATATATATGCACGAATTAAATTAAGACAACTTATTCAAAGCGATATAGAACTAAACAAATCAAGTAAAAAGAAAAGAAATCTAGCTAAACTCATAAAAGAATCAAATATTCAGTTTAATCAAGAAGAAAAAATAAATATTAAAGATAGTTCATTAAAAAATAATGAAGTTATAAGTTTTGGTGATTTCGAAAGATTTGGATATGAAGAATTGGAGCTTGACCATGAAGTCTGATTTATATGAAAAGTTAGCAAAACTGGATAATTGTATAATTCAGCATAATCAGTATAGGAATGCCGTGTCAGGAATTATTGATTGTTGGCAAAGAACAATTGCTTCACCGAATAAGGCAACAAGTTGCATGTTAATTGCTGAAGGTGGTCTTGGTAAAACTACAATTTGCAAAAAAGTTCTACAGAGTTTTAGTTCTAGTCTAGTCGAATATAGTGATTATTCTATACGTAAGAATCCTGCATTTTACATACAGATTCCATCAGGAAGTACGATCGATTCCCTTACAATATTAATGTTGCATAAGCTCAATGATATCAATCCGAGTAGTGGTACACGCAGTGACCGAGCTTTTCGACTAAAAACAAAATTAAGTGAGAGCTGTACTGAATTAATAATTTTTGATGAATTTCATCATATATATTCGACTCAAAGTTCTAAAATGAAATTTAGTAAGTCAAATGAAAACATCGCAAACTGGATCAAGACACTAAGTGACGAAAATAAGATATGTATTTGTTTAGTTTCACTACCTGAGTATGTTGAAATTTTTGAGAGAGACAGTCAGCAAAGCCGCCGATTTAAAAATAAATATATTCTTCATCCACTATCCATAAAAATCAATTCAAATAAAGTTCATATAAAACCTTTTTTAGCAGAAGTTGATAGATTTATTGATAAAAAACTCGGACTTAGCTCTTTGAAATTATCAGATGATTTTATGGTTTTAAGAATATATATAGCAACGGCTGGGTATCATGATTATGTGATGAGTTTAGTAAAAGAAGCTATAAGATTTGCGTTGGAAGAAGACAATCACACATTGAAGATTCAACATTTTTCGATGGCATGGGAAACAGATATTACTGCTTATGTACGATTATCTGAGCGAAATCCCTTTGAAATGCAAGCAAATGAACTAAACAATTTTATGAATTAACGTGAAAGTTTTTGAAATGTCTTTAATTTATATCCCCATACCGCATGAAGATGAATCGGCAGCAAGTTTAATTTTACGTGCAACAGAAAAAAACGGTTATAGAACCTCTACAAGTTTTATCTATGCTTATAACTTAAAAGTACACACTAAAAGTTTAAATGCTTTTTTTGCAAATCGAGAAAAGTTCCGAATTCTACTTAGCCATCTAGAATTAGACCATGACTATGAAAAACTTGCTCCGTTGAGTGTTGGCCCGACAAAAAGACATTTAAAAGAACTTTCCAATCAATTATTTCCTGAGAATTTTCTTAATGCAGATGCAACAAAGCTCTGCCCGATCTGTATAGCTGAGAAACTTTATCTTAGAAAAATTTGGTTATTTAAGCACTTAACAGTATGCATAAAACATAAGACAAAACTCATATCAGAATGTCCGAACTGCGGCACACTCATGACAGCTAATAGACGTGCTGTACATTTGTGTTATCACTGTGAATATGATTTTAGAGAACAGAAAAGCAATGAATTAATTAACTCTATCGAGTTAAAAGCTAATCAATGGTTTATAAGTTGTTTAGAAGCGAAATCTTTAATTAAATTAAATGAAATCAATAGATTCTTCAATACAATCAACTCAACCAGAATTTTATATTCGAATATTCAAATTTGTCTTCCCGATATCATTATAGCTTATTATTATTTTAATAATAAAATTGAATACCAGAATTCAATTTTAAAGATAGCTCAAGACAATATTGATATTATTCACCCTCGCCTACTTTTAATTTATTTCATTGCATTTGAAAAGAAAAATTCCGAAAGTCTCTACAATATACTTTCAAAATTATCTAAAATTAATTTTATTACAGATACTTCTGAATATTTCTTCTCTCGCCGATTAGCTTGTATTGCTTTAAATATATCTGCATCTACTTTACATAGAAATTATCTACCAGACTTGCATTCTTCATCAAAAATATCATCAAAGATTATTGAAGATATCCTCGTGGGTAAGAAAAAAAAGATAAATCCCATTGAAATTGAACATGATAAATATTGTGATATAAAGCAATTATCTAAGCTGTTAGCTATCAACTATGATCTGGCGAATAAACTATTTTATCATTCAAATATCTTTCAAGTTGAATCACTAAAACTTGGTTCAAAAACAATTAAAGTTATAAAACTTAAGGATTTATTGAAATTTGATAAGAAGTATATTTTAGCAAGTTGCTTTGCAGAATCATTAGATATCAATCCAGCCATTATTTATAAGCGGTTAAAATTTATTAATATTCTTCCAGTATACGGTCCAGAAATAAATGAGATACCAATAAATATCTATTTAAGAAAAGATTTAGAAAATATTACTAAAGAGCAAATTTTAGATATCACTATGTACGAAAGAAGAACAACGAATAAAAGTTTTATGAAATTCCAATTACAACATGAAATTCAATATATTTGCGACAGACTTAAAATCAATAAAATGCAGTTTAACAAATTAGTAAAATGTGGATTAATTGAAAGTTGGACCTATAAAGAACATAAGTGCTTTTTTAATCGAAGCAAAGTAAATGATATTTTTAGACTTACTAATAGCAATGATCATTTAACTATTGATAATGCTAGAGAAGTTTTACAAGTCTCTAAAAACTGGTTTTTTAAATACTGGGTTATAACTGGTTTCATCGAAGTAATTGATCTTTGCATATGGCGACTCGTGTCAAAACAACAAGTAGAAGAAGTTCTAAAAATTAAAGAAAACTATTTTACTGGTGTAGAAGCGAGCAAATTTCTTGGTATGCAAAACTCGCATGTCACAAATTTAGCATCTCAAGAAATGATTACGCCTGTTTATCTTGGTAAAGGCGCTAAGATTAGACTTTTTAAAAAAGAAGATATTTTTGCTCTCAAAGATGAGTACTCTAAAACTAATTATCTAGATGATCTGGCAAAGTCTTAAATCTTTACCAGATCATCTGAAACTTTTATTTAGAGTAGTGCATAAGGAGGAACTGGATGTATTAAGCCTCTTTTTCTCCATCTATTCCCATTTACTAAACTATCAAATGACACTCCATTTGACAGAGTAAGATCATCCGCATGATCAGAAACAATAATCTGGGGCGAAAAACCTTCTTTTGCCTCAATTTCTTGACAGTAAATTGATAGTCTACTAAACAGATTCTCTACTGCCTTGATATCTTCATCTATCTCACGTTCACTCGCAGAACGATTTTGCTTATCTAGAGCTTTTTGTTGATCGAATGAATCTGAATTATCGCGCTTAAAGTTTGGGAAATATACTTGTGTTGGCTGATCCAAAAATAGGACAGTTGGAATAGCACACCCATGGCCTAATTCTGCGAAATATTTATGTAATGCTAAAAACAGTGTCACATGGCTGTAAAGCCAATTCGCCCCACTCCCCATTGATCTCAAATAAATCTTTTCATTCTCAGTTTCATGGTAGAGGTCAAAAGTCTCAAACGAAAAGTGCAAGTTAATTGGTCTATAGCTTTCCTCAAATTCGAAATGTTGACCAATTTCCTTCATGTATTGATTTACTTTAGCTGATGCGGCCTCTAAATCTTTTTTTACATTGTATTTCTCTAATTTTGCCTCAATTTCATTAAGTCTTTTACGTAAGCCTTTAACTTGTTCGTCTAGCTCACTTTCGTTTGTAGAATTCAGAGTTTCCAACATTACAATTAAATTGGCTTTAGTTTTTAAAATAGTTTCATACAAGCTTTTTTCTTTTTCAATTTGCTTTTCTGTAATTTCAATTTTTTTAACTTGATCACTTAAATAATTCACCTTCTCGGACATTTCTTCAATCTTACGATTAACGTCTGCCAATGAAGTTTGAAATTTTGCTCTCATTGGTCGTAGTGAAGTTACATTATGAGAAATTTTAGTAATAGCATTCTGTAGTTTTTTAGCACTATCACTTAATTGATGTTGCTCAGTTTGACAAAAAGGGCATGTAATTGTCGCGATATGAACTTTATCAGGTGTAGTAAATTTCTGACTATTCTCAATAAATCTATCTTCCTCTCTTATATGATGATTTATTGAAGAAGCTTGTCTTTGCAGTGCCCTTAGCTCGGCTGTCTTTGCATTCAAATGTTTTTTGAGGCCAATATAATACTCGGTAGAAGCATTAGAACTGTGAACGATACGTTCAGGTACAATTAGACGCTCTAAAGTATGTATTGCTTGTTGAGGATTCCATAAAACTTGGTTAATTGGGATCAGTTCCTCACGACTTCCCATCAATGAATATAAATAATCTAACATTGGAGCAATAAGTTCTTTATGCCTTTCTACTACCTTTTTCTTCGCGTCTTGTTCACGCTTCAAACCATTCAATTGAGATAATAATTGTTCACGCTCTTGAGAAAAGATGAAGAAATCTTGATCAACGAATCCCAGAAACATTTTGATGTGATCAATAATCTGATCGCGTTTTTCTTTTTCATCAAATCGATAAAAAAGAGCATGCTTATTTGCAATCAAATTCTGATGTTGAAGCATAAATGAGGTAAAGCTACGTATTGTAGGTGTAGGTGATTTCCGATTAGAACGTTTTTCTCTCCCAAATAATGATTCATCAACATCATTAATTATTATGAAATAACTACGGAGGCTCTTCTTAAAATCTTCAATCGGCCTAAAATAAGAGTCATCAAAATAGCCTTTATTTATAATTTCTGTATCGTAACCATCTACTTTTCTTAGGAATGCTTTATTGTTCATCGCTGGACGACGAGCAATAACAATATGATACTTTTCTATTTGTAAATATACATAATATGTATCAGCACTTTCAGTAATTACACCTTTGGGTACAGTATATTCACTACTTCCAAAGCAATAATCAAAAATTTCAATGAGAGCACTTTTACCCGTTGAAGATTTTCCTGTTACAACATTTAGGCCCTGTTTAAATCGAACAACATGCTTCCGACCTAATTTGTCCAAGACCCCTAGTTCATGAATAAAAGTTTTCATCGTGGCTGAACCCCTAAAAAATCATAAATTTCGACAACGGAATAATCACTTAATAAACGAGCTAGAAGAGTTGCATTCTTTTGGACAACAAAGGACTGATTATTATAGGTATTGAAAATAAGCGTTAAATTATCACTATTAAAATCTAACCATTCATTGGCTAAACAATAATATATTGTTTGTTCTGTAAGATTTTTGAATTCATCAATTCGTTCTTGTAGATCAAAAAAATCCTCTCTTTTTTTAAAAATAGTCCAAAGCGTACTATTTTTTTTAATATTTTTTAATCTTTGAGAGAATATAGGGTGACTACATAACGGTATAACCAATTGAGAAAGCAAAAGATTATTTTCTTTAGGCTCTAAATTATTATAAAAACTAGCAATATAATCCCCATACTTGAATGGATTATAGTGAATGGTGTAGATATCATCAATAATACTACTCATGGTTCAACTTTCCATTTCAAAACTTGTTTCTCGTCATCCATAGCATCATGAATAAGACCATTTTTATATTCTATAGGAGGCAAGTGACCATCAATTGGTAGTGGAGTTTCTACCATTGTTTTATTATAAAAAAGCTTTGAAGATTTTAACAAATCAACTGCTTCTAACTGTGCAGTTGAGTAATTAATTTTTAAAATTTTAATAACTCTTTTTTGATAATCCTTTGTTTTAGCCGCATATAAAGGATGTTCATGCAACTGTTCAGTTAAAGAGTTCTGTAGTTCAATATAATTACTAATTGCTTCATCAACACAAGAGTGATGATCAATATCATGTATCTTCTGAACGAATAATTTTGTTTGATGAACTTCTAGTTCAGTATCGGTAGCTTCATATCCAATAAATGGAGGAAATGTAAAATCCTTTTTACAGTAAGTTGCTGTAAGTTCTTCACATTTTGCATCAAAATCCTTTTTGTTCACTTCCCACGATGTTTTACCCGCCAAATTATAAACAAAGCCGATTAGACCATCTAAATAACGTTCTTGATTATTCTTTGGAATACCTATAGGACGTTCTAAAATAGTTCTCTTTATTGCTTCATGATCATCGGCCTCTATATAAAGATTAACTTTCGCGATGACTTGAATTAGCTTATTAGAGTCCGTCTCCATCACTTCTTTTTGGAATGTAACTACTGCTTTAGGTTTTTCTGCCTCTAACTCATCTTTAGTACGTTCACTGTATATTTCTTGAAGTACATTAAAACGCTGTTGAGCATCTAAGGTATTCCAATCCTTAAATCGGGTTGTAACCCCAAATGGCTGTGTTGTATGAAGAACTAAAGCTCCATATTTTTCATGTTCAAATTTGGGGTCTAACCAGTTTTTTAAAGTTTTCCAAAAATTTTCATGATGATCACCCAGAGTATCTGCATAGTTTTTTACCTCAATTTGGACTGAATTTTCAGGGTTTTCACCTGATACACTCACATCCCCATCTCTTTCAAAAAAAATAGACTGATCACTTTCTAAAGAAAAACATTTATTAATTCCGATTAAAAATTGATAATGAAATGCTAAAGCTGTAGTCAATGCTGCATTTTTTGTAAGGCCTTTACTCATGCTCTACCCGAATTTAATTTCATGAATACACAATTAATATTAGCTAAGAATGATTTGTTTATTTTTAACTAGTTTGAATCTAGCTCAATCATTTTCTAAGCGCGAGTATACAATAGATTAAAAAAAAATCAGCTAAATTTTCATTCTCAGAAAAAAATGAAGGTTCGTTTATAAATATTTATCTAGAGATCAATATCGTTCAATACAGATTTAATAAAAAGAACTTTAGTTTCTAGTTCAACTATTCTCTTAGAAATACATTGATCATATTTATGTAAGAAATTTTCAAAGTCAGGATGTTTATGGACAATATCCTGAATAAGAATTTGTTCTACCTTATTTCTCTGCAATGATTTTTCAATAATATTTTGCTCGGTAAGCAATACTTCTTTTATTTTCTCTTGCTGAATATTTTCCTTATGTACTTTAAGTCGAAGAGCCTCACTATATCTATATATCCTATTGTTCTCGGCTTTCTTTTCACGCTTTAAATATTTACACTCAACCAAAATAGCTAGGCCTCTGTAGATTAACTGGCGGTCCTGATCTCCCATGTTTTTTCTTTTATCAAAAATGGCTTGTACGAAATCATTTGCTCTCCAATTCAATATTTCATTACTCTCAAGGATTTCAAAAAATTCATGGTAAAAGGGTAAAGTCAGTTTAGACATACAGATATAAGATCAACAAATGAAATAGAAAATGAACAATAGGCTACTTAGCCAAAGTATAGATAAGCATAGGAAAGTACTGGTCTTTCCTACGCTTCATTAAAGTTTAAACCCAAGTAAATTAATGATATGTCCGAATTAAATTATTTTCCAAGTAACGATTGGTATAATTATTTTCAAACCAACGCATCATATCTGCACCAAAGTAAATATTGGTGTATATACGGCTATCGACTCCAATTGCTGAAATGGTTTGCCAAGAACGAGTCATCATCGAAACTGGACTACCCTTTTTATCAAATTCAATTAAAGCTGGATCTACATCATAACGATTAGATGCCCCATTAAAGGCTGTAATCGCTTGTCTTAAATTATTGTTCAATGATGCATTTACATCTTTCTTATATAAACGAACTTCATTACCTCTAGCTAATGCTTGCTCAATAAAAAGTTGTGCAGCCAAGTCCTTTTCAGAAACGTAAATACCATTATTAATTCTACGGTTTGCTTCTGAAAAATTAGCTTGGTGAGTAATATATTTTTCTAGAAAGATGGCATCGAAAGTTCGTTTCTCTAATTTGTACTTATCCTTTAATAAAGCTGAGTTTAGAGTGATGACGTTATTATTGCCTTGTGAAGAAAGTACTAAGAACTTATTGCGAATATTTTCATCCCGCATATCGTTCCAAACCTTAACTGTACCATTACTCACCCACCCATCATAAGCTTGAACTCCTTTAGAAATAGTTTTTGCGGTTGAATTTGCAGCTTCCTGCATTTGTTGGCAACCAACTAAAGTCAAACTGAAAAAGGTAATTATACTTAATGGAATTTTGCTCATTTTTAATTCACTTATAACATTAAAAATGAGGATTATAATCCGTGGACTATTAATCCGCAAAAAATAATAGTTCTATTCTTTATGTGAATAGAATTTATGCAGGATTTATCTATAAAAGTTGGACAATTAATTCGTAAAAAGCGTAAAGAGAAAGAAATCAGTCAGGAGAAATTGGCATTACTCTGCAATATAGATCGCAGTTATCTAGGTCGAATTGAAAGAGGTGAAGTCAATATTACGATATTAAAACTCTACGAAATCTCTAATATTTTAGACGCTGATCCTAAAGAGTTGTTACCTGATAATTAGTGTAAAATTTTTAACTGAACTTAAAGTGATATTTATTAGTCCTTCTCTGCAAATAACGCTTCAATTTCATCCCAATCAGGTAAAATATGCTTCTTTTGCACAACTTCAAACTGTAGTCCAACCTCATCCAGTATACGTTCAAAGATATCAAACGACCCTGTAAAACGGCCATTCTCAATTTCAGATATGGTTGTTTTGTTGATTCTAGTTAATTTAGAAAGTTTCTGTTGCGTATAGCCTTTGCTTTTCCTTGCTGCTCTTACCTTTTTTCCTATTTCATCTCTACGTGCCATTTATTCTTCCAAAAAATGTTAGCTATATAGCTAACATAATATAAAAAATGTCTAAAGTTAGCCATATAGCTAACTTTAGAAGATCAATTGATCTATCTCACCAAGTGCCCTACTAGAAAACAGGAATAAACATCTCAAAAGTATTAGTTTTAAAATCTGTTGATGATTACACTCTTCAATCGCGTTACAAGAGAATAGACTATGTTTACTCATTACCTTTCCCATTCTAAAGGGCATATTTTTGTCGTAGGTGATATCCACGGTTGCTATTCTCTTCTAATGCAAAAATTAGATGAACACAATTTTGACTTTGATAATGATCTACTGATATCAGTGGGTGATCTAATAGATAAAGGTCCCGAAAATATCGATTGTCTAACTCTTATCAACCAACCATGGTTCACTATGATTCGGGGGAATCATGAGGAAATGTGTATCTTAGGAAAAACTGATCTTAGAATTCGGGATATACACTTAAGGAATGGTGGTGAATGGTTCTACTCATTACCACAAAATAAACAATTAGAAATTTCTGCCACCTTTTCTCAACTTCCAATCCTTATAGAGCTAAAAACCTTTAGCAAAAAAATTGGCTTTGTTCATGCAGATATAGATTGCAATGACTGGGAGTTATTCAAGAAAGACGTTGAGCAAGGTAATTATCAAATATCTGGACTACAGTCCGCTTATCAAAAAGCGCTATGGGGCCGAGATCGTATTCGTAACTATTGTGAAGATTATGAACCTATCCGAAATATAGATGAAGTCTATTTAGGGCATACGATCGTGAAATCCCCCATCCAACTTGATAATTGTTTTTATATCGATATCGGCTCTTTTTGGAGTAAAGATCTATTTATAAAAAAACTCACTTGAACAATTTTAAAGTGCTAAAAAAGAAGTTTCAATTGTCGTTTTAGCAAAAAAAGGAAGTTTCAATTGTCGTTTTATGCACTTTTCAATTGTCGCACCAAAATCTAAGTCATTGATTTATATGTACTGCCAAGGAAGTTTCAATTGTCGTTTTTCGTCTGCTAAATAAAAAACCGCTATCTATAGCGGTTTTTTTATTGGCTATCCCTTGCTGTATCTCGCGCACATCACGTTCAGGTATGTATCAATCTTTAGCAATCTTGCTAAATTGACTACCCCTATACTTATCTCTTGTGACTTTCTCACTTAAATTAATTTTAAATGAGTTGAATGCAAAGTTTACTGGGTCTATAGTTAGTCTTTTCAAAACCACTACCACGCCATTAAAATCAAAAATTATAACTGGGTATTTATTAATTGGTTTTATTTCACTATAGGTATCAAGGTATTAATTAATATTTCCTACAACGCAATATATATATCTTACCCTTCATTGTTAAAATAAATAGAATAAAATTAAAATTATTAATATCTAAATCAACTAACTTAAGTACTACTAATAATAAATCTATATTGTTAAAGCGTATTTAACAATAATCGAGATTCCAGATAGCAGTACAATGACATTAATAATCTTCAAGAATTGTTGTTTAGACAATTTAAGTGTAATTCGTTTGCCAATGAATGCACCTATCAACATTGATGGGATAAACAGAAGCGCAAGTGAAAATAAGTTATCCGAAAAGTACACACCCGCTGTAGTAAATAAAATGACTCGAAAAACCGTACTACACCCAATTAATGTAGTTTGAGTAACACGGATTTTTTCTGGGGTTTCGATTCGTCCATTGAGGTAAATCGCATATAAAAACCCACCGCTACCAAACATGGCTCCTAAGAAACCACCAGATAACCCAAAAGGAAAAACAAATTTTTTC
>Ga0209795_10001137_pt1 | contig 17306 bp, 18 predicted proteins | sample AgamicOrMarz_FD_187166 | JGI IMG/M metagenome (GOLD analysis project Ga0209795, IMG submission 187166) | Agave microbial communities from Guanajuato, Mexico - Or.Ma.rz (SPAdes) (version 2) | ecosystem: Host-associated > Plants > Phyllosphere > Phylloplane/Leaf | place: Guanajuato, Mexico...
AAGAAGTATACCAGTCGCCTGTAAAATCATTTCCGTGTGGAACTTCTGCACCTGTGTTGTAGTCAATCAGGCGGATACGTGAGAGCGCTTCATTGTTTAAAATGACTTCACGGCCGTTAGCATCAAGAGCACGAATATCGATTTCAAATGTGAGTTGTTGACGACCATTATTGAATAGTTTTACCGAGCCATCAGGTTCAGCCTGATGCACATGACGAATCTTAAATTGATCAATCTGGGACCAGGAAGTGGCCTCATTAATGTTATTTGGTTGGTTGTTCATAAATCCTCCAGAGGATAGCGTGTTAAAATTAATTAGAAAGGACAATCTCATCGCGCTCGCGAGGAACAAAAGAGAGCTTAATATTATGAGTTGTACCATGAACATCAGTTACGCGAAGAGAACATGGGCCGTTGAAACTTAATGGGTAGTCACCCTGTCTGATGTCGTTACGCCCACACATGATAATTAAACACTTGTCCCGGTTGACATCTCCCTCGGATAATGTCGGCAAGGGCTGATTGCCTGTAGGCACTTTTGTGTTATCAGGGTGCCATCCGATACTGGTGTCACCCGGGTTAGCAAAGCCTATGAAACAGGGATTTCGCTCATCCACATCGGGGGTTTGCCAGTGGATCATTCCAGAGGGTTCTGCGACGAGTACACGCAATGCGAGCTGACGTGACCCATCTGGTGTAAGCGACAGATAAATTCCCTGGTTGAAAATTGCAGCGTGTGGTGAACTATCAGGAGTGACAGAAATTTCCACGGGGGAGCTTAAGAAGAATCGGGACGCGTCATAATAAACCGGTGTGTGTACAGAGATTTCCGGAGTGAGAGGTAAAGGAAAAGTCGGTGTAATAGGTTTATCTGTGCCATCAAACGACTCACCGTTGGTGATAAACACCTTGCCATTGTCTCCTGTCACTTTTATAGCAACTTTAAGTGGCGATGCGCTGGCATCATTACAGGAAAGATAAAAATCAAATCTTTCTCCACCCGCATTTACACCATCACTGATGGAGTTATCATTCAGGCCAGATACAGAATAGTAGTCATAGCGATTATCACGTACACGTGAAGCTTTCCAGCCATAATCATTATATTCATCAAATGGAATTTCAACACCTGAATCATAATAATCAACAATACGAATATTTTTCTTCTCAGATTCAGTTAGTTTAACAAGAGTTGAACCTACACGCGCTTCTACATAAAAACGCACTAAAACTTGCTGATTTCCGTTACCAGTGACATGGGGGTTAGAAATAGTTACCTCAGGAGAGGCAATTACCCAGTTCACGTCAGAAGTGTTAGTTTCATATATACTCATACTTTCTCCATTACTTTTATGTCAAACAGTAGAACACAACAAATTGGACTTAATTTTTATTAAGTCAGTATTATTACGAATCATTATTAAGCTGTTTATAGTAATTGACTCAAGGTTCAAAAAAAACAGTACACCCCTCCTTCTGAACAGTCGTTATTATTTCAAACTTGCTCGGTTGATTAAATATAAACAATGCTGACGAGAAACAATCTTTCATTATCGATAAAAATCACACCCGACTAATCTAGAGGTGCGTAAGTTTTTTATCATGAAGTTAAAGGCAAAAAATAAAGAAACGTGTTAATAAATAAAGCCAAGGCACTTGGACATAACATAAAAACCATTTCGCCAGGATCATGCTTAGCAGTAAAGTAATTCACCCCTGTAATCTTTGATATCCTTAAAAGTTAAGTGAATAGACGTAAGGCTTATATTCAATATATGATCAAGCTCATTCATTACAAATATTAATGACTTAATATGTATAGTTACAGAAGCAATTATGGCATCAAAACAGATAGTGCACGTATAGTATTTTCTGCCCTTAATTTGAGCCCATTAAAGCCACCGTTAATACAGCGTGTGAGTCCACTGATATCATCCTTGTCAGCAAAGTAATTACAGTTATTTTTTTGCCAGAACCAACCCGCAGAGCAAGCAGCATTCATGGTATCAAGTAATAGGTCAGGATTTTTTTCCAGATCAAGCCCCAGGTCTTCACCACACGCAATATAATTCCAGCGAAAAGTTAGCTGCTTAAGCCCTCTGCCACGATATTTCCAGCCATCCCCATTATTATTATTCCCGTATCTGTTTCCGTATACAATGTTTGCAATAATGGCTTGTCGCTCTTTTGATAAGGGTGGTTCCTGAGGCTTCCTGCCTAACTTAAAACGTTCTCTTTCAGTTAATCTTGAACCAAATATCTTGAGCCCTTCGACAGAATAGTTAAATGATTCTTCAAGCATCCGGAATCCACTGGATTCTGCAGAAATTTGAGCAATAAAATGAGCCTGACGGATTGGTGTATCAATAGCACAAGTTTGCATTGATATCATTACTGGATAGTACCATTTTTCTGCAAGGATATCATTTAAACCTGCTGCGTTTTTGAATTCATTCAGTGTCATATAACCTCCTTATTACGCAAATTCATCGTGTACATTGTTCTTTAATATATGTCTGTAGACCGAGGATTACTTTTTCTGCTCTGGCAAGCTCACGTCGGTGGGTGAAATAAGCCTGTTGAGCGTCTTGAGAAAGTCCGGGGGTGGCTGCATCATCCAGGCTGGCGGTGCCGGAGGAGCCGGACAGCCCTGGCTTGCAGTCGGCTGCGACGTACAACCGCTCAGTACCAGACTCAACGCGCCAGTGTAAATCATTAATAAAATCATTTTCATACTGTAAAGCTCTTGTATAATACTGATCAAGATCAGAAACCTGCTTTAACCGCTTAAGCTGTTCTTTATATTTTATCTGAATATTTGTATATTTCTCCTCGAAAATGTCTGCACGTATCTTTTCTTTTTTCAACGTGGTAGTGATAATCGCGATAAAACATAGGTTACCAAGGAATAACACAACAAAAATATAGTATTTCAAGCGAGAAAAATATAAACCTATCATAGTATTATGCCTGTATTATACATCAGATTTCTCACCTTCATTTTTGCTGATGACAGTCTTAAGTCGGAAGAACTGAAGAACGGTAGAAATACCAACATAACCCAAAAATACTGAGGCAGGAAATGCCAGGTCAGGTTGCCATTCCATCGCTACCAAAACTTCGCTGATCCCGAATGCGGCCATGGCGCACATGCCTCCTTCAGCGCATATGTTCTTGAAGGATTCGCCATGATAAATGCATCTTAAAACTGCCATTGTGCCGCCAGACAGAGCATAACCAAGCGGAGCTTTATTTTCCTTAAGCCATATAAATACCTCCGCAAATACTAATTTAGGTATCGACATAAATAATTACCTTTTTTATTAAGAATTTCTTTAAGCAAAGCTCTCAATATAATACTTATACATTTAGAGTTTTCTACCTAAAGGTTAGTTATCGCACACTGTATTAAAATTATATTTATGCGATTTTTTGAGCTTTTTTTCCATTTCAGACTCTTCAGCGTGGCAGCGTGCAACTAGCATGTCAAACAACGGTTTTATTTCTCTGTATGCCACATTTTTCCCTATTGTCCATACTGGCTTTAATCTTTCAAGAACAACGCAAAAGCGCAGTCGTGTATAACCCATTCCTTGACACTTCGTACAATGTGTCATTACAGGGATCCCAGCCAATTGTGTTTTTTTTCTGTTGATGACCTCTCCCCTGCCACGGCACTGGCATGCATTTGATAAATACCCTTTACCATTACATTTTTGACATAATACCGGAACAACATCGCGCATCTGTCGCCAGTTAGCTTGTACATTTTGAATAGAGGATTCAGTTTTTACAATAAGTGGTGGGGATTTCGGTTTCTTTTTACATACGCGATTTGTAAATACCTCAGCTTCCACAAATCCTGTTGCATTACATGTGTTGCAGGGGCGGGTACTGGCAGCGCTCCTCGCGTAATCTTCAAAAGCGCTTGCACAGATTATGTTCAGAACCAATTGACGCTGTGAGGGTTTGATTTTCTTTAATGAAGGAAAACGATCACTATATTCATTTGCTATCTGATATAGATATTCAAGCGATATATCTGGTGTGTTAATTTTCATTTTTGCGAGGTATAATTGCAAACCAATGATGTATTTTTCACCAAGAAAACATAAGGAAGCAGCCATATCCATTTTGTTCATCCTGTCCGGATCTGTTGTTGATGAAACTCTTTCAGAATAAGAAACTGATGCCGGTGAAAAAGAACGACCTATATATTCAAGCTTCATTGTTATCTCCATAGCCAAGAAAAATCCAGACACATACTCATCAGAACTTTAATTTCTTAAAACAAGGCAATCCATAGCATTAAGGTTAACAACGGTCTTCAAAGTGAAAATTAACATTCCTTTAACAAATTTCATCCATTTAATTATCAAGTTTATTTTTATAATATTACTTGTGAAAAGCTATAATGCTTTTACGACGTTTCTGAGGTCAGCCTATGCTTTTCACGTTGATGCTCCTTCAGAGGCTGTAATTATAAATTACAGGCACATATGCAATTTTACAACTGCTTGATGAAAGTTATTTCGAAAAGTTTAGGTGTATATAATCAATGGCTTAATAAGGTGGCATTTATGAAGGTATTTAGTGAAAAACTACGCAAGGTGCTTCGTGATCAGGGATTCAGTCAGTCAGAATTTGCTCGTCTGACCGGTGTCACATCTCAGTGCGTTAATGGCTGGTGCATGTCTCGCTCTTTACCAAGACAAGACGTACTCCAGAAGATATCTGATATTACTGGAAAACCTCTTTTTTGGTTCTTTATGACTTCGGAAGAGGAGAAGAAAATCTTTCACCGTGAGTTTGAATAAACAGGTATGTTCACTAAATTAACCACTTCATAATCATCCCTAAGCAGAGGATGAAGTGCTACTTGTGTTTAAACTTAACTGTTAACGCGAGCAATATATGAGATATAATATATCCATTCGAAGTATTATACCATTTGTACATACTACTCGTCCCCTCTGTGGCAAATGATGAACTCATCCCAGAAATTACCATGGGACTGGCAGACCCTGGGTCATTCCTGAACATTGTGGCGTGACTCCTCGGTCCGCCCTAAGCGATATATCCAAGTAAGCCTGGAGGCAAAAGTTGATGTAAGGCGAAAGTAATTCGTCCCGCAATATTAAAAGTGGCCTGAGATCACACGATAGCTGTTGACTTGCTGTGAGTATGATGACTCTAGAATGAGCATGTTCAATGCTATCGGAAATTCTTAGCTTTCACATGCATTACTCATTTACAGCAGAAGTCTTACTAAATCAATTAGCTACATATTAAGCTGGCGTGCTGATAGGGATAACAGTGCGTCGCCTGTTCAGGCTAACTTTTGTGAAGGCTATTGTTGTTAACAAAGTGTATTATTGCTGACATTCAGCAATAAGCATGGTTCAGGCTATTTTTAAACTTAAGATTTATATCACTCTTTATTCAGGAGATAGCCTGCAGATCCCATCTATAAGATAGCAGAAAGAGAAAACCCGCATCTGCGGGTTTTCTCTTTCTGCTAAATGCTACTTTCCATCATTGGTTTTAAGCTTAGCGAGTTTTCTCATTTCCTGCAACCCTTTTTTACAAAAGATTGTTCTTTATCCGGACTGGCGCCGCCAGGATGGCTGTGGCTCCGGGCGCGGTTATAGAAGACTTCAATGTAAGCGGAGATCTCGGCCCGGGCCAGATCCCGGGTTTTATATATTCTCTTTCTGAAAAGCGCTTTTTGGCGGACTGGACAAGTGACAGGGTAGCAGCCCATCCTGCACGCTCCGTCTGATAATGTTCGTTTTGGTAAAAACCATACTGCGCATGATATTTCCCTTAGCTGATAAACATCATATCCCTTGCCGGTTTCCCTCCGCGCAGATCCGATTTCTGCCGGTTCCGGATCTTCTTTCCGGCCTCCGGCGCGCAGCAGCGCAGAAACACAAGATGTGCCACTCTGTCAGCTGCGATTTATCCAACATGTTGGGTTTATCCCCTTCCCCGTGACCGGCCGCGCACCACCGAAAATGGCCGGTGTGGTTATTCCGTGGGCGTGGTACACTTCCGGAAATCTTTATAAATGCAAAAAGTCGGATAACCACGAAACGGGCTTCCGGTAATTTTACGGCATGGTTGTATGCTTGCTTATTATCTCATTAGTTATATTTTTTTCGGGAAATATAAGCATGATAATATTTAGGCGAGTGACTGACGCAAAATTGTGCGTAGGCAGATCTACTTCCCGCCATAATTACTCTGCGTGACTATAAGCGAGATTGTGGTCTGATGAACGTAAACGAAAGCGTAAAAACCAGAATCAGCCTGCCGGCGATCCGTGCTGCACTGCTGGCACTGGGACATGAAAAATTATGGCTCAGGGATTCGGGTCTCTTAATACAAATCATCACATGGGATGAATTCGTGGTCGCTGAGCTGAACCGTAAAGAACAGGGCTGGGAAATCTGTCCCGAAGCGAACTTTATTTACAGCAACCCGCAAGGCCTTTCGCCTGACGATGCGCAGGAACTGTCGGAGGAATGTGTGGTGCGGCTATCCATTGACTATCCATAACTGCCTGTAACCAGTGTGGATAAATGATGAGAGGCGGGATATATCAATAAAGGAACAAACATGGCTGACTGGTTTATTGCTACTGAGGGCGACTAACCATTTTCTAGTTCTGGTGTGTTTTGTTGTAAGAACACTGAGGCGTTAGCAACATCCGCTTCTGACACAAAGAGGACTATGATCAGTCTCCTTACAACTAGTTTTATGACTTTCTTCGTGGCTTGCCCTAAGTAAGTTGTAGTGCGATAATTGTAATGACATTTGTAATTACAAGAGGAGTAAGATATGGGTAGCATTAACTTGCGTATTGACGATGAACTTAAAGCTCGTTCCTATGCTGCGCTTGAAAAAATGGGTGTTACTCCCTCTGAAGCACTTCGTCTCATGCTTGAATATATCGCAGACAATGAACGCTTGCCGTTCAAACAGACACTCCTAAGTGATGAAGATGCTGAGCTCGTGGAGATAGTTAAAGAACGCCTTCGCAATCCTAAGCCAGTACGTGTAACGCTGGATGAGCTCTGATGGCGTATTTTCTGGATTTTGATGAGCGTGCTCTTAAGGAATGGCGAAAACTGGGCTCAACGGTGCGAGAACAGTTGAAAAAGAAGCTAGCTGAAGTGCTTGAGTCACCACGTATAGAAGCGAACAAGCTTCGTGGTATGCCTGACTGTTACAAGATCAAGCTCCGATCTTCAGGCTATCGTCTTGTATATCAGGTCATAGACGAGAAGGTAGTCGTCTTCGTGATTTCTGTTGGTAAAAGAGAGCGCTCGGAAGTTTATAGCGAGGCGGTCAAACGCATTCTTTAAAAAAAAGCAGGACATCTTCTATATCGAAGTAAAGGTGCCACTTCTACTTTACGCTGACATCCGGAATATGGACTATAAAGTGGACAGCATTGTGACCAAGAACTACCTCAAGCTGATTGGTAAATGACTCTGTCATCACTCTCTCGACCATGAATCATCAGCTAAATTCAGGCTGAGGGACTAGAGCAAATTAAGACGATCGCGGGCCGTTCGCAGGCGTGCTTCCCCGCGGCGATCATACTGCTGGGTTGTGGTAACGCTGGCGTGGCCCATCGCATCCTTTACTGTTATTAAATCCTCACCATTATCCAACATGGCCGTGGCAAAGGTTCGACGCAGGTCGTGTGGGGCACATTTCTTTATACCGGCCTGGCGCTGGCGCACCTGCAGAATATGATAAACCGCCTGGTCAGTCAGTCGGTCATTCGTCAGGGTGTCAAAGCGCCGGATGCGGGTAAACAGCGGACCCGGATGCTCGCCCCGGACCTGGTCAATCCATAACAACAGACGTTGCCAGGTCCCAGCCGGCATATAGGACAGCCTTTCCTTGTTACCTTTCCCTAACACCCGTAGCGCCCGCTCTTCTGTGACCACGTCATGCAAATCCAGTCCCACTGCCTCCGACCGGCGCAGGCCACAGCCGAGAAGAACGGCCAGCATCGCCGCATCGCGGACTCCGAGACTGGATTTATCAGTCTCGCAAGCTTCAAACAGCGCCCTGATTTCTTCCGGTGGCAGGGCCCGACCTCGGGGCAGTCTACTGCCCCGCAGGTTGCGCATCGTCCGGATGTGCTGGAAGCTTTCGACGTCCATCAGCCTGAGCATCCAGGCTTCCTTCGCCACGCCCTTGAGTGCTGAAAGATAGGTATTTACAGTGGCCGTGGCCCGGCCGGTGTCGCGCAGCAGTTCAGTCACGGCCATCACGTGATGGCGACGCAGGCTGCCCCAGCTGCAGGCATCTACAGAAACAGCACCGAGCATGCCGGCAACAATGCTGAGAAATGAAGCCATAGTTTGCCGACTGCGGGGGGAATTAAGGGAAAGCAGATAAGCCCGGGCGGGACTGACCGGAGCATCGGCACCGGAAATTGCAGGTAGAAAATCCACACCGGGCGGAAGGAGCGCTTGCGACAAGATCAGCTCCGGCTCATCATCAGGCATCAGTGTCATCAGGGCTCCTGCCTGGGCCGGAAATCGTCCGGCGTGCTACGTGAAAAATCCAAGGAAATGATACTGTCATAGCGTATCGTAGTAAGTCTACTTTTTCAAACGCACATTTTAATAAGTAGAATTTTTTAAGTAAGATGGCCTGATTTTGGGGGACACACGCATGTTTTTGATTGTAACCTCATAACACTTCTGCAAAAATTGCTATATTGAATGTGAGCTTATTTGATATTTGGAGCGGAGTTATGGCTAGAAAAAGTAGAAGTAAAAATACAAATATAGAACTAACGGAACATGACAATTTATTAATAAGTCAAATAAAAAATCTTAAAACACAAACCACCTGCTTTTTTAATAATAAAGGAGGTGTTGGAAAGACTACACTAGTAACAAATTTAGGAGCAGAGCTGTCAATAAATTTTGGCGCAAAAGTACTTATTGTTGATGCCGATCCTCAATGTAATCTTACTCAATATGTATTAAGTGATGAGGAGACTCAGGACTTATACGGGCAAGAAAACCCAGATAGTATTTATACAGTTATAAGACCATTATCCTTTGGTAAAGGATATGAAAGCGACCTCCCTATAAGGCATGTAGAGAATTTCGGCTTTGACATAATCGTCGGCGACCCTAGGCTTGCTTTACAGGAAGACCTTTTGGCTGGAGACTGGCGAGATGCTAAAGGTGGAGGAATGCGAGGAATTAGAACGACGTTTGTTTTTGCAGAGTTAATTAAAAAAGCTCGTGAACTAAATTATGATTTTGTTTTCTTTGACATGGGGCCATCATTAGGGGCAATCAACAGAGCGGTATTGCTGGCAATGGAATTTTTTGTTGTTCCAATGTCAATCGATGTATTTTCATTATGGGCCATTAAGAATATTGGCTCCACGGTTTCAATATGGAAAAAAGAACTAGACACAGGAATTAGACTCTCAGAGGAACCTAGCGAATTATCACAGTTATCACCTCAAGGGAAATTAAAGTTTCTCGGTTATGTCACCCAGCAACATAAAGAACGCTCAGGGTATGATACAATTCAGCTTGAGAATACTGGGGAAGAAATAAAATCTAAGCGTCGGGTAAAGGCGTATGAAGATATTGGAGAAGTGTTTCCTTCTAAAGTCACTGAGCATCTTTCTAAACTTTATGCATCAAAAGATATGAACCCGCACCTTGGGGATATACGTCATTTAGGCAGCTTAGCACCGAAATCTCAATCACAACACGTTCCGATGATATCAGTATCTGGTACCGGAAATTACACCAGACTTAGAAAAAGCGCGCGTGAACTTTATCGTGACATTGCAAGAAGATACTTAGAAAACATTCAGATTGCTAATAGCGAGAAATAGTTTATGGCTATATACAATGAGGATTTAATAAATGATCTTGCGCAGCAAAGGGTAGTTTTATTTTTGGGCGCAGGGGTTTCATCAAGCGTTAACCTTGACGCTGATAATAGATTTAAAGGTTGGCCAACATTTTTGGAAGATGCAGCTAAAGATAGAGAATCATCTTTGAAGAGACAAATTAAAAAATTACTGTCTTCCAAAGATTACCTTCTTGCATGTGAATTATTACAGGCAGATTATGGAGAGTCGTGGGAACGTAAAATAACAGAAGAGTATGGCCGCGCAGCTCAACCCTCAAGTCTCCATAAGGCCTTGATATCTCTAGGCCAAAGAATAATACTCACTACTAACTTTGATAAGTTAATAGAAAGTGCATGGGCTTCTTCATTAGCGGATGGTGAACGTCATTTTAAGGTTATTTCCAAAGTAGACAATGATATCTTCAAGGTTTTAAAAGAGCACAACACTTCGTACATAATAAAAATCCACGGTTCAATAGATGATGTAAGCAATATTGTGTTTTCTCGTTCACAATACATTAGACTTGCATTCGGTAATGAAAATTACTCATTATTTCTTGATTCATTATTACTAAACTATACATTCCTTTTTGTAGGCTTTTCAATGGATGACCCTGCAATTACTTCATTAATGGAATTATACGCTTACCGCTACCCTAGATCCCGACCACATTATATTATTACCAGCAGTAATATTCCTCAAAACATAAGGGAGATACATAGAAGATTAAGAAAATTAATTGTAATACCTTATAACGCAAAGAATAACCATGCAGAATTACCCGAATTGATAAAAGAGATGGCAGAGAAAGTAGAGATAAAAATGCGAACTAATATAGCTTCAATGTTAGCTAAAACAGCTGCATCCGAAAATCCTTGAATCGAACCAGTATTACTTTACCTCTACTCCTGCAGGTAAGACGGTTTGTAGCACCATGACCTGCGCGCCGGCGAGATATAGTTGTCGATAAAGAAGGACACAGTGTATCCAGTGTCAGCAGCCACGTCCTCATTCACGGCCCAGGAGTCGTATCAGGAGGAGCAGGCCATACAACTGCGGCAGTTGAGGTTTATTACCCAGATATACTCAATACAGATGACCAATCTGTCGAGCCCGTTGCACCCCTGTGACGGACAGGCTCCAGCGCGATGCTCATATCCATCAGTCTGGATGAGTTCCGATACAGCCTCGACGCTGGCGTGGCTAAGGTATACGCGGGTGGCCGTAGAGACGGACATTACAAATTTCCTTGCCAGGAGTTTATCAATGGCACGTTCGTAACGCGGGTGAAGGCATATCTGGTTAGCGCCGGGCTGAAAATCTCTTCGCCGGTGCGAAAGCTGAAACAGCTAGAAAATCAGGTTTTCGCCCTATCATCCCCCGGTCAAATTGTTAGGCTCTCCCCCGGTCAAAATGACGTAGCTAAGAATAGGAGAACTTCTTAAAGAACAACAAAAAGATATCTTCCAGTAAAGCCGTAAATGCAATCGCCGGTGATCGGCAATCAACAGCTGGCGCACACAATCGCCGTGGCAAAAGCAGCTGCCGCTAACACACGCTCGCAGCTGGCCATACAGGAGGCACCAGTAACATGAGACTATCGAACGCTAGGCGCGTAAATACGCCTCCCTGCAGCACAGAAGGGATAACGATTTAGCGGGGATCTTCAGCAATGAGCCTCGAACGGGGAGGTTGAAGGATGCAATGGATGCTCTACAGTTAAGGCAGTTGCAAAACGCTTGAATTCCCAAGAGGGAAATATTGTTTAGGCGTAAAATGAGTTATGTTACTTTCAAATAAAACGAAAACTACCTCGGCATGGATTACCAATGAAACAAGAACTTGAAACCATATTGCCTGAATTCGGTAAGGCGATTCGTCCTTACGTTTATAGTTACGTAACAGCAAACAAACACGCCAATGCCAAGCAGGTCCTGTTTATGGCCGGTTCGCCTGCTGCTGGTAAAACCGAGCTCTTAAATCGTCTTATCGAACAACATGGCATTACAAACATTGTTCGAATAGATGCTGATGATTTTCGTTGGTGGTTCCCTTACTACAATGAAGAGAACTCCTTTGAGTATCAGCGCCCCGCGTCAAGAATGGTTGATTTTATTTATAAAAAGGCTTTGACGGATGGGTATCCTATCGTCATGGACTCCACTTTCTCCAGCATCACGAACGCAGAGCAAAACTTTGATCTGGCCCTGAAAGCTGGTTATCAGGTAATACTAAATTATGTCTATTTTGATCCAGCTTATGCATGGATTTTTGCCCAAGCTCGCTCTCGCAAGGTTCCGTTAGATATCCTTAAAGCGAACTTTTTCAAGAGTAGAGAAACCATTGAACATATGCTCGCGAAGTATGCAGGCCAATTTACACTGAATGTTTATCATCGCCGGGAAGATCCTGAAAATGAGGGACAGTTTCTGGTCGACTATAATCCTAACGTGACCCTTGCAACTTGGACTACCTCCCATAACTGCCCATATTCAGACGTTAGCGATCTAGCGCATTTAGGTGTATAATAAATGTCCGATTTAAGGAGTGCATATGTCTGTTAAAACTGAAGCCATTAAACCAGCAGCTGAAATTTCGTTGTTCGATGCATTCGGGCCTAACGTTAGCGAGCAGGTTCAAGCTATCAACCAGAAGGCCGCTGAGCTTTCGATGGATGATATGGCTCGGGTAATGGGCGTGAAAGAATCGGTCAAGAAGAAACCGGTGGTACCCGCCGCACTTGACGAAGGTGCTGTTTCGTATGATCCGATAGCTTGGCTTGGTTCCAAGGAATGTAGGTCTGGTGTTACTTTCCAGATATCAAATCTTTTGGTTAAAGGTTGCCAAGTGTCTCCTCCCGACTTTGGTAAGATTGTTCCGACCGCAGCTTCAATAGCAGCAGGTTACATGAGACTGCATACACCATATCCGCTCAAAGTCCAGCAGGGGATTCAAGAAGTTATGGAAGCAGTTTCATCTAAACTCCATCACTTACAAGGTGTCGGCGCTGATGAGAGTACGTTTACTGTCTTTATCCGTTATAAGGAACCGAAGACTGGTACTTTTGTCACTGAGCCACTTGAAGCTGAATCGGACCTCAATTCAGGCTCTTTCGCTGCCCCCAAGCAGCGATTCAAAAAAACTCGCAGAAGCGGCCGTGAAATAGCTTTGCATACGCCTATTGCTAAAAAATAGTAAGACATTTACCAAACCCCGCCAGAGTGCGGGGTTTGTGCATTTTTAAGTACAAAAAAGCCGCCCCTAAGGACGGCTAGAAACTTTGCAGTTTTACCGGTTTCCCGGCTCCGGAATCCTATTAAAGGAACCAGTTGATAAGCTGCATAACTGCTGCAACTAGACTAATTATCGCTGAAATAAGCTCAAACATAGCCCGCACCTCCATCTCTCTGTGGTGCGTGGATCTAAGCATCCCCTACCTTTTTGATGCGTCCAACAGGTCTGCCCTTCTCTTTTGCTAAGAAGATAAGTTTTCCACGCTACCGGCCGAGGAATTCGGGTTTCCAGCCCGAACAAGGACTAACATCCTAACAACTTACGGCGTAGCCACCGATAGGACGCTGATTGCTACTAAAATTGAATAAAATAAGGAGGATATATTCAAATTTTATGAGCCAAATCTTCAGTTTTCTCTTCAGAAAAAGAACTTTAGCTTCTCTACTTAACGGTCGGTTAATGGCTTATCATTCTTTAGCGCAGGAATTATATGGATAAATCTTAATGTGGACAATGTGTTTGATACAAAAAAAATACTGTAATATACTTGTTATCGCTAAGAAGATAAGTTTTCCACGCTGCTACGTACTGACTTCCAACCAGTAGGTTCCAGAAATGAACCCCGCCATCCAAGCGGGGTTTGTGCTTTCTGGGGATACTTTAGCGAGGAAGTGATACTGGCTATATCGTCCAAGAACGTTGGGCATCGTTTGCCTTTTGGGTAAAGTAGTCCTACTACCAGCACTTTCGAGTTTAGCTGAGAAGACCGCGAATTCTATCAGCACGATAAGACCGCATATCGGCGTTTTTTGTTTGGAAGGCGCTAACCTCTTAATCCAGTTCCCCGGCTCGTATCTTTTCCAGTATCTATATCGTGCTTACAAAGACGTTCAGGCATAAGCCTGCGCATATAGATTTTAAAGCGCCCTATGGGGCTTTTTCTGCAATGAGCCGCATACAGGATTGTTGAAGGATGCTATAGACGCCCTCAGGTTAAGGCAGTTGGATCACGCCTATAGTGCCGAAAGGGTTCAGATGCTGAAGACCAGCTGACCTGCTGCCCGTTGATTAACACACCGCGATGTTAGTAATGTCTTCATAAGCCATATGAGGACATCCCCATGAAGAAGCGTTTTTCCGACGAACAGATCCTCAGTATTCTCCACGAGGCCGAAGCCGGAGTTTCTGCCCGTGAGCTCTGCCGTAAGCACGCCATTTCATATGCCACATTTTACACATGGCGTAAGAAGTATGCCGGTATGGAGATGCCTGAGGTTAAGCGCCTGAAGTCGCTTGAGGGATAGAACGCCAGACTCAAGAAGCTACTTGCTGAAGCCATGCTGGATAAGTAGGCGCTTTAGGTGGCTATTGGGCGAAAGAACTGACGACAGACCAGAAGCGGGAAGCTGTGGAAGTTATGTGCGAGGCTACGGGTCTGTCGCAACGTCGTGCCTGCAGGCTGGCATGACTCCCTGTCAACCTGCCGTTATTCGGTTCAGCGTCCGGCTGCTGACGTGTAGCTGTCTCTACGCATCACTGAGCTGGCACTTGAACGCCGCCGTTTTGGTTATCGGCGTATCTGGCAGCTTCTGCAGCGTGAAAGTCTTTGTGTTAACCACAAGCGGGTTTACCGCATCTATCAACTTAGTGACCTGAGTGTAAAACGCAGACGACGTCGTAAAGGGCTGGCAACAGAACGTCTGCCGCGGCTCTGCCCGATGGCACCCAATCTGACTTGGTCGATGGATTTCGTCATGGACGCACTGATCATCGGTCGCAGGATCAAGTACCTTACCTGCATGGATGGCTTCACGAAGGAATGCCTGACAGTCACTATTGCGTTCGGGATTTCAGGCGTGCAGGTCATGCGTATTCAGGACAGCATTGCGCTGTTTAGCGGCTATCCGGCTACGAAAGAACTGACCGGGGCCGGAGTTTACCTGCGGAGCACTTGACCAGTGGGCTTATGAGCATGGCGTGAAGCTGCGCTTAATCCAGCCGAGCAAGCTAACGCAGAACGGATTGGTTGCGGATCATGTTCTTCACCTTAAGGGATTCGACGCAAACAATTTGGTTTTCGTTGCGGGTTGCCTCGTGCAGGGCATCCGTGCGGCAATCGGCAATTTTCGCGTGGAGTCGGGCCACCTTTAAGCGGGCTTTGGCGCGGTTCTTTGAGCCTTTGGCCTTTTTGCTTAAACGGCGCTGGAGTAGCGCCAGGCGTGCCGCGTATTTAGCGGTATGGCGGGGATTGCCGGACTTGAATCCGGTATCGGTGACGAACAAATCTTTTAAACCAACATCAACGCCGACCGTGGAAGCGGTGATCGGCAGTGATACAGACTCAAACTCGCAAAGGCACGAAACAAAGTACCGCCCAGCAGCATCTTTGGGCACGGTAGACGGCACGGACGGCAGCGGGCGACTCAAGCGCACATCTAAAGGCGCTTTGCTCTTTGCCATGTACAACTTGCCATCGCGGTATTTAAACGCGGCATCGGTGAGCGTAGCAGCCTGTTTATGGCGTTTGCTTTTGAATGTCGGGTATTTGGCGCGTCCGGCGAAAAAGTTAGCAAAAGCAGCCTGTTGGTGGCGCAAGACCTGCTGTAGCGGCACGCTGGGTACGTCATTGAGCCAGGCAAATTCTGGCTCCTTTTTTAGTGCCGTTAAGCGGGAGCTGACTTGAGTATAGCCGATTTTCTCCTGGCGCTCACAGTATGCGTCAGTGCGCCAGCGAAGGATGCTTTTATACACGAAACGCACGCAGCCGAACGTTTGAGCCAGCAGCTCAACCTGATCGGGCGTTGGATAGAATCTGTATTTGTAGGCGCGTTTCATAGGGCTTACAAAATACACTGGAAAATGTAAGCCCTGTTGACCAAGGTCAACAAATGGTTAGGCAGAAGGTCAAGGGCACGCCTTACATCCCCGACCTAAAAGGACGGGGTTTTAAGGCGCTTCCCGATAATCTATATGTCCAGAAGGCAAGCGAGGTACGCACAAGAGGAAGTGATGCCATTCACAATGGAATCTAACTCCTTGTGACGGGCCGAAGCGCTTCTGGGGGGCCGTCTGGCAACATAAGCTATGTCAGGCAGATGTAGAGATGGACGATCACCACACATCTCCGCCAGCACGAACCGCAGTGGGTTGTCACCGATTGAACTATGCATAACTGGCTGAAGCAGGCTGTTTAGCGAGTCCAGACTGACGGAGTACATTCCTCAATTCTGGTGACTCTCCATATCTTCCGGAACAGCTATATCATGCACATACACTACCACCGCCAGCCAAGATGGTCATTCAGGCCTTTGCTGGCCACAAGGATCCACGTTCGATGGAAGTTTATAACCAGTGTTTGCATCGGATATTGGGGCAATGCTGGCTGTAACGTTCACTGTAGACGGGCATGATGCAGCGCAATTCCTCCGGTCACTTACCCCACTAAGGTGACAAAGTTACTCACCATAGTTTATATAAGCTGTGGTGAGTAGTACTTACTGAAATAAAATGCAGTGAGTAACATAAGCTGTAGTGAGAGGTTGGCGAATTACGGGAGTCAGTTAAGACTGGAGCGAAGAGCTCCGGTAGCAGAAGCCTGTTCTCAAGGATCAGTTCATCAGAGAAGAACACGTTTTCAGCATGGGTCGTTCTCATTACTAACTATATAAGCTGTAGCGAGCAAATCACTCGTCAGAGACATAAATATAAGCTGTAGTAAGTAAACTGTGGTGCGTTTCTTACTACAGCTTATATTCAGCAAGTTTTGAAGAGTTTTTCCAGGTCATCAAGAGTGATGCCCAGCTTCTCGAGTAGGGCCAGTTTCTCAGCCATCTCCGGACTGACATCACCAGGTGTGGCAGGCAGCTTCGGGTTCTCTGCGCTTGCATCATGAGGTGGCTGTAATTTGGGCCTGCGATAGTGAATGCAGAAGAGTTTTGTACGTCCCCGCTGGATCTCAGTGTAATCCAGATAGCCAATCTCCCGGAGCTGCTCCATAGCACGCCTTACCGTCTGGTTCTGCGAGAATATAGGGGACTTCAGGTTCAGGCGTGCCCGAAGACGTGCAAGAGATATCGGCGCAGGATCGCGTGGCAGGCTCTCTATAAAAGTATATAAAGCCTGCGCGGACTCCCTGCGCTTCAGCGCATTGATGGCT
>Ga0209795_10001139_pt1 | contig 17272 bp, 14 predicted proteins | sample AgamicOrMarz_FD_187166 | JGI IMG/M metagenome (GOLD analysis project Ga0209795, IMG submission 187166) | Agave microbial communities from Guanajuato, Mexico - Or.Ma.rz (SPAdes) (version 2) | ecosystem: Host-associated > Plants > Phyllosphere > Phylloplane/Leaf | place: Guanajuato, Mexico...
GGCTGGTGGGCGAGGCGCTGCGCGAGAACACCGCGATGATCGCGCTCGCGAGGGCGAGCGGCTTCACGATGACGCCGACGGAAGATCCGGGCGTGGTGGGGTTTCGGATGGCGCTGGATGAAGGGGGTGGATAAGCAGGGTTAGCGATGTCAGCGGCATGTGCGCCATTGAAGGATCGTTATCCGTTCGCCGACTTTCTACTGACGCCGCAGTGATGCTTGACGCACATTGACCCAGCCAAACAGACAACTGCACGCTGACAAAACAGCGGGACCTTCAGAGATTTCGTCAAGCATCCCAACAGAAGCGCGAATAGAATATTACGACTTAATTACGCTTCCTTTCGAGTGTCGTCGCGCGTGCTCTATACGCTTGCTCGCATGACGATTTTATTTAGCTGTCTTAACAGGTTGACAGATGACTAAGAAAATTACCCGCGAGACAAGCGGGCGCGTCACAGAGCCGAATTATCGCTTCGCCGTTCTTCCCGCCATGCTGGCTGCGGCCTTGGGCTGCAGCAGCACAGCATGGGCCGTCGAAGGCGGAATGGTGGCCGCAGGCGCGGGCACGATCAAAACGCAGGCGAACAAAACGACGATTTCGCAGTCAAGCGACAAGATGATCGTCAACTGGAAGAACTTTAATATCGGTCAGGACCAGTCGGTGGTCGTCAATCAGCCGGGCACGAGTTCAGCGCTGCTGAACCGTGTGACCACGGCAAATCCTACACAGATTGACGGTGTGCTGAAGGCGAACGGCAGGGTGTTCGTGGTGAATCCGGCGGGCGTCGTGTTCGGCAACGGCGCCAAGGTCAATGTCGGAAGCCTGGTGGCGTCCACGCTGGATGTGAACGACCAGCAATTCATGGAAGGCGGCAAGCTCGTCCAGAATAAGCGCTACCTGAATTTTTCTGCCAGCGGCGGAGAAGGCAAGGTAACGAACAACGGTCAACTGACCGCGCAGGAATCCGTGGCGTTGCTCGGGCCTCAGGTTGTTAACAACGGGTCGATTCGCGCTAAAGACGTCGCGCTCGGCGCGGCCAATGGCCTGGCGATGGCCATCAACGACTCGGGCTTTTCAGTCCAGGTGGGTCGGCAGGCGGAGCAGGCATTGGCCGCCAATTACGGTGTGATCGTCGCCAAGGGCGGCAACGCCACGCTGTCCGCTGCGGCCACTGGCGCGGTGCTCGGCACTGTGATTCAGAACAACGGCCAGATCGAGGCAACCAGTGCGTCGGCGGGTCAAGGCGGCACTGTCCAGCTTGCCTCGCGCGACGGTGGCAAGATCAGCGCGAACGGTCAAATGACGGCTGACAGCGGTATCTCGATCACGTCCTCGGCCGTCAGGGGAAATGTGGCGCCAGCTTTCTATCAGATGTTCGATTCGTCCACCGCTCCCCGGGCAGTATCTCCCGCACCTTCAAGCCGTGAAGTGACCGTCGGCGCCGGGGCAACCTTGAAGACCGGCGGCTCCGTACAGGTTCACTCTGACGGCGGTCGCGTGGATATGAACGGTCTGATCAACGCTGGTGGCGATGTCAACATCGGGTCCGCAGCCTACTACGGCGACAACATGACTGTGCCTGACGCCAGCGGCGTCGTTACGACGAATGGCCGCATCAACGCGAGGTCCGTGTATCTGGACGGGGCTGATGTCAACGTGAATGCGCCGATTCGCGCTCTCGACAGTGTGTACGCTCAAACCTACACGGGCGATATGCATCAACGCGCCAATGTGATGGCGACCACGGGCTCGGTTAACATGATTTCCGGCGCGAATCTCGTCCAGGCCGACGGCGTCAACACGTCTGCTGGAACCGGCGTTACCCTGAAGTCCGAATCGCGCTTACCGGTCTGGCCGCGGCGCCCGAACGGTTCATTGCGCGTGGCGAATGTCCAGGCCAAGACCATTAACATCGACGGCGGCGACGTTACGCTCACTGGGAACGTGAAGGCGGACGGCAATATTTCGGTCAATTCCAGAATGTACAACCCGCCGTGCCCCGCAGACATGGCGTGCATAGCGGTAATGGCCGGCGGCCAGCTCTCGCAAACGGGTAACGTGGTTAGCGGCAATGGCGACGTTGCGCTGCACGCGGACGCTTCCCTGTCACAGAGTCGGTTCTCGCGTACCAAGGCAGGCAACAACGTTACGCTGAGTGGCCGCAATGTTGAAACGGGTACCGTGCAGGCCGGAAACCGGATCACCGTCGACGCGAATTTTGCCCACCTTGGTGGAAAGCTGACGGCGCAAGAAATCAACCTGCCGGCCAACACAACGAACAAGGACGGCAATATCCGCATCTTGCCGAAGTCCGCGAACCTCTAGGCACTACGGCTGGCGCGACGAGGTGACGCTCGTTGCGCCAGCGGCTTTTATTCATGAAGCGAAATAGCGCGCAAGAATGAGACGCAGAGGTGTGTACCACCTCTGTTCGTCTTTTTGCGTGCTGCCGCGTCGCTTCACCATTTTCCCGTTTCCCCTCCTGACGTCGCGGCCGCTCGTATGAGCTGTCGCCGACGCGCTTGCCTATCCTTCATGCCGAAAGCCGCTGTTCGATTCAGATATTTGCGCCAGAGTCTTGGCGGCGCATGGTTACCGCTATTTGGTTTGACTGCCTGGCATGCTACCGCTCATGCATACGAGCCAACGAACGCCGGTTCTTTGCTTCGGCAGAATCCTGAACTTAAGCAAGGCGTCGGAGTTGAGCCCGGAATGGTTCCAGCGATGCCTGGCGAGCCGTCGAATTCGCACGAAGCAAAACCCGACAGCGGCGAGTTCACTTTCCCCGTGTACGGTTTCGACTTCGGCGGTGCGCTGTCTGACGAGGAGCAACAGCGCGTCGATGAATTCCTCGCGCCGTGGCGCGGGCGTAACGTGACGCTGTCACAGCTGCGGTTGCTGCGCGATGCGCTTACCACCGTGCTATACCACGGCGGCGATTCTCTCGTACGCGTCATCCTCCCTCCGCAGACAATGACCGACGATATCGTGCACTTCGAGATCGCGCGCGGACACGTTGAATCCGTCAATGTTGAAAACCACTCCGATGTCGCCACCGACCGCCTGCGCGAAATCATTGAGTCGACCCATGACGGAGCACCTTCCTTGCGCGACATTGAGCGCAACACGCGTCTTGTTGAAGGTATCCCCGGCATTGACTCGACTGCGTCGACGTTGTCGGCGGGAACGGAGCCGGGTGGCACGATCGTCACGGTGGACGTGGTGCCGGGAAGACGCTTCTACGGCGCGGCAGTCATGGACAACGCCGGCTCGAGACAAGCGGGCTGGCGCCGCGTTGGGCTGACCGGCGGCATCAACAATCCGTTAGGACTAGGCGATCAGTTGCAGGCGACGGTCTATGCCACGCCGCGCTTCATGCAGACGCGCGGCGGACAAGACGGGCGAACTCGCCTCGGCCGCATTTCCTACGACATGCTGACGGGTCTCGGAGCGAGCCGCGCCGGCGTCGCGTACTCGCATGTGGATTACCGGCTCGGTGGAATCTTCGCAGGTCTGGGAACGGGAGCGGCGAACGTCGTCAGCATTTATGGCAGCAGTCCGTTGATCCGTTCAGACGCGGCCAGTCTCGATGTAGGCGCCGGTTTAGACTTCAAACGTTCGAGCGATGAGCGGTTCGGCGACATACTCCGCACGGAGCAGCGCAGTGTCGTTGCGTCGGTGCGCGCGGAAGGTGTCGCGGCGGGCGAAATCGGCGAGCGCCGAAACGTTATCCAATACAGCGCAGTGCTTAGCCGAGGTACGTCAAAGCTGAGAGAGGCGGACTACTCAGGTAGCGCGCCGGCGCTGAACGGCCGGCGATTCGACTTCTACAAAGCCGAGCCATCTTTCGCTTACGTCCAGGCCATTACGCCGACCATCCGCGCGACGATACAAGTGCGCGGCCAATACGCCAGCCGCAGTCTCGACAGTCAGGAAAGAATGGGGCTTGGCGGTCCGCTTGCCGTGCGCGCTTATGACCAGAATGCGGCCTCGGTCGACGACGGGCTGATCTTGTCGATTGCCGCCAGCAAGTCCCTAAGTATGCTGCCGGGCGCATCTGTGCAGGTGTTTTATGACGACGCGCGAGGTCGAACGCGCGCCGACGGCCCAATGCCCGCCGCTTATGCGCGGCTGCAGGGTTACGGCATTGGCGCCAGCTACGGCGGCAAGGGCGTCGCCGCGCAGCTAAGTTATGCGATGCGTGCGGGCCGGCCGCTCGCTCAGACTGCGCGACAGCAGACCTGGGTCACTGTGTCCGCGACCTTCTAGGAAAGGCGGCAATAACGACGCCCGCAGCGTCTCGTTGCTTCTAAATCAGGGCCGTTGGCGCAGGTGTCACGCCCCCAACTTCCCCGCCGCCTCATCAACCTGCGCCCGCGTCACCGCCAACTCTTCGAGCCACGCATCCGCGTACACCGCACCGGTTTCACGCTCCAGACGCGCGATCGTCGCCGCGCAACGGTTCGCATCTTTCGGCGTCGCGATAAACGACTTCACCGACTGCCCCGCCTTGAACGCATCGAACAGCGGCACGCGAATGTCGTCCGGCAGCGCGCGCGTCGTCCATTGGTACGGCTTGCCGTTGAACGTGAACGACGGCGGCAGCACGCGCTCCTTCTTGGCGGCCGGAATCAGGCCATACGTACGCGCCGCTTCGCCAATCTGTTCCGGCGAAAACAGCTCGTCCGGGCTGATGTCGAATTGCTGGATGAAAGTCTCGATGCTCTGCATTGCCGCCGCGCGATCGTCGCGGCGTTTTTGCGCATGAGCGACGATGTCGCGCAGTTCGTCGGCTTCTTCCGGTGTGATCGTGAAGCTCGATTGCTTCTGCTGGAGTTCGGAAAAACGCTGGAATTCGGAATCGGTCAGAAGTTTCGCCATTGCTTATCGATGGATGCGCACGAATGACTTCACGCGGCGTCGTTTTTTGAGAGGGCCGCCATTCTAAACCATATGCGCAAGCGGCCCGCTTCTAATCAAACTTGCCGCGGCGAATTCCATCGACCACACGCCGCAGACACCGCAACTGCACTTCCACCACACCTCAAACCGTCTGCTCGCGAAACATCGAAAGCGCCTGCACCGTTTCGCGCAGCAGCGTCGTTGCGGCCGCGAGCGTGGGCGCGACATATTCGTCGATACGCTTCAGATACGGGCAGGTGAGCGCCGCAATCGCCTGGCCGGACGGACCGAGAACCGGGAACGTGACGTCGGTCACGCCGAACGTCTGCTGGCTGTCCTTCTGCGAAAAACCGGCCGCGCGAATCCGCTCGCACGCGGCTTCGAGCGCCTCGCGGTCTATCGTCACTTCGCCCTTGACCTTGGTGTGCTCGGCGAGCATCTGCGCGCGCTGTTCGACGGTCTGGAACGCGAGCATCACGCGGCCCGAACCCGTGTCGATCAAACCGACGCGCGAACCGAGCCGCACCGACATGCCCCACGTGCCCGGTCCATCCACTTGCGCGATGACGAGCAGATTGCCGCGGTCGTACACGGCCAGATGGCACGATTGTTCGGCGGCATCGGCGAAACGTTGCATCAGCGGCAACGCCTCGGAGATGAGCCGGTTCATCGGCGGATGACGATGCGCCAGCGCATACAGCTTCAGGCTAAGCGAATAGCGGTCGCCGCCCGTGGAGCGCACCACGTATTGCCGCGCGACCAGACGCTCGAGCATCCGATACATCTCGCTCGCGTTGCGCCCGAGCAGCTTCGTGATCTCGGCGCGCGTGAGCCCTTCCTTCTGCTCGGCCAGCAACTCGAGGATGTCGAGGCCCTTGTCGAGCGCGGGCGCGCGATAACGGTCGGCATCGTCCTTGTCTTCTGCGTCCATCGTGAGCAAGTTCCGTGAGCTGTTCTCAGTAAGTGGCGCTTGAGTGTAAGTGCCGCAGCGCGCTCCGTGCGCGCCGATGCGTCCAGGGAAAACACGGACGGTTGGTGCAGTGCACTTCGCTTGACTTCGAAAAGTCCGTATATGAATAATACGTTCATTGGTGAATGAGCGCACGCCAAGATTCGCACCGACTCGCCAATGCACATAAGAAAGCGCAGGACGAAGTGCCGGCATCCACGACCGGTTCACGCAGTTCAACAACGCATATCAGGAGACACAGTCATGTCGTTCGCGAAAGAGCCGAAGCCGGCTCGCCAATCGTTTTCCCGTTCGTTCCGTCAGTCGCTCTTCACCGTGGCCGCGTCCGCGTGCATCGCCGGTTTGAGTCTGGGCGGCGCTGCGCAGGCCGCCGAGGCGGGCAAGGTCGGCCTCGGCCTGCCGCTGCTGACGTCGCCGTTCTGGCAGTCGTATAACAACTATCTGCCGAAGTACGCGAAGGAGATGGGCATCGACATCCTCGCGCCGGTGAATTCGAACGGCGATCCGGTGCAGCAGATCACCGACATGAACAACCTGTTGAACCTGGGTGCGAAGGGCATCGTGGTCGGCCCGCTCGACTCCGCCGCGATCAGCCGCGCGCTCGACGCCGCGACGGCGCGCAACGTGCCGGTCGTCGCCGTCGACGTCGCGCCGACGCAAGGCAAGATCGCGATGGTCGTGCGCGCCGACAATCACGCGTACGGCGAAAAGGCGTGCAAGTACATCGGCGAACACGTGAAGTCGGGCAAGGTCGTGCAGATCATGGGCGACCTCGGTTCGGTGAACGGACGCGACCGCTCCGAGGCATTCCGCTCATGCCTGAAGGGCTTTCCCGGTTTGAAGCTGCTGGAAATTCCGGCGAGCTGGAAGGGCGACGTCGCGGCTACCGGACTCGACAGCCTGCTTACCGCGAATCCCGACGTGAAGGCGATCTACATGCAGGCGGGCGGCGTGTATCTGTCGCCGACGCTGCAAACGCTGCGTCGCAAGCAGATGCTGTTTCCGGCCGGCGACGCAAAGCACGTCGTGATCGTCAGCAACGACGGCATTCCGCAGGAATTCGACGCGATCCGCCGCGGCGACATCGACGCCACCGTGTCGCAGCCCGCCGATTCGTACGCAAAGTACGGCCTCTACTACATCAAGGCGGCGTTGGCCGGGCAGACCTTCAAGCCGGGCCCGACCGATCACGGCAGCACGATCATCCAGCTCGCGCCGGGCATCCTCGAAGACCAGTTGCCCGCGCCGCTCGTCACGAAGTCGAATGTCGACGACAAGGCGCTGTGGGGCAACACCGTCAAATGAGCGGCGACATGAGCGGCGACATCAGTGGCGACATCAGCGAGCGCGCTTCATCCATGCGAATTGCTTCGGTGGTCGAAGCATTGTCGGTCACCAAACGCTACGGCTCGACGGCGGCGCTGAACGACGTGAGCATTCGCGTGATGCCCGGCGAGTCGCATGCGCTCGTCGGGCGCAACGGCGCGGGCAAGTCGACGCTCGTGTCGATCCTGACCGGCTTGCGCAAACCCGATACCGGCGACGTGCGCTTTAACGGCGAGCCCGCGCCGCCGCTCGCCGACCGCGATGCATGGCGCGAGCGCGTGGCCTGCGTCTATCAGCATTCGACGATCATTCGCGACCTGTCCGTCGCGGAAAATCTGTTCATCAACCGGCAGCCGTCGCGAGGCGGCGTGATCGACTGGCGAACCATGCGCCGCGACGCGCGCGCCTTGCTCGACCACTGGAAGATCGACGTGCGTGAAGACGCGCGTGCCGGCGACCTGAGCGTCGAGGCGCGGCAACTCGTCGAGATCGCGCGGGCGTTGTCGTACGGCGCGCGCTTCATCATCCTCGACGAACCCACTGCGCAGCTCGACGGCGACGAAATCAAGCGGCTCTTCCGGCGTATCGAGGAACTGCAGCGCGAAGGCGTGACCTTCCTGTTCATTTCGCACCATCTGCAGGAGGTGTATGAGATTTGCCAGGCGGTCACGGTGTTGCGCGACGCGCGGCATATCGTCAGCGCGCCGGTTTCCGCGTTGCCGCGCGAACAGTTGATCGAAGCGATGACGGGCGAACGCGGCGGCCTTCTGGTCGCGGATGCGGCGGCGCGCGAACCGTTGCGCGCCGACACCGCGATTGCGCTGCAAGTCGACCGGCTCAGCGGCGCGGACTACGAAGACGTGTCGTTCGCCGTCAAGCGCGGCGAAGTCGTCGGCTTGACCGGCGCGACGAGCAGCGGCCGCACGAGCGTGGCGGAAGCGATTGCCGGCCTGCGCGCGGCGAAGCGCGGCACGATCAGCGTGGACGGCGTGAGCCTGCCGCCCGGCGATGTGCCCGCGGCGCTCGCGCACGGCATCGGCTGCGTGCCGAAAGACCGCCATCACGAAGGGCTCGTGTTGACGCAATCGATCGCGGAAAACGCGTCGATGACGATCGCGCGGCTCTTCGGCAAGTTCGGCATCGCGACGCCCGCAAAGAAAAACGCGTTCGGCCAGAAGATGATCGACGCGCTCGGCATCGTCGCGCAAGGACCGGAGCACGTCGTATCCGGCCTCTCGGGCGGCAATCAGCAGAAGGTCGTGATGGCGCGCGCACTCGCCACCAATCCCAACGTGCTGGTGCTGATCGACCCCACGGCGGGCGTCGATGTGAAATCGAAAGAAGCGCTGCTCTCCGTCGTGGATCGCGTGCGCGAAGAAGGCAAGGCCGTGCTGGTCGTGTCCGGCGAACTCGACGATCTGCGCACCTGTGACCGTGTTCTCGTCATGTTCCGTGGCCGTATCGCCGCGGAATTTCCCGCGGGCTGGCAGGACCAGGATCTGATTGCATCCGTTGAAGGAGTAAGTCTCCATGAAGAATAGTGTGCCCAGTCCCGCGTTCGGCGCGGCGCAGGCCCAGGTCCACGCGCAAGCGTCCGCATCCGCATCTGCATCGGCTTTGCGCGGCAAACGCGGACGCTCGCAATTTGCCCGCTTGCGTGAACTCGCGCTGTTGCCGGCGCTCGTGCTGCTGATTGTGATCGGCGCGTTCGTGAGCCCGAGCTTTCTCACGCGTGCGAATCTGATCAGCGTGCTCGGCGCGTCGGCGGCGCTCGCGCTCGTCGTGCTCGCCGAATCGCTGATCGTGCTGACGGGCAAATTCGATTTGTCGCTGGAATCGACGGTCGGCATTGCGCCGGCCGTGGGCGCGATGCTCGTGATGCCGGCCGCGTCGGCCGGATTCGGCACGCAATGGCCCGCCGCGGCCGGCTTGCTGGCGATTCTCGCGGTCGGCGCAGTAGTCGGCGCGATCAACGGTTTTCTGGTGGTGCGTTTGCGGCTGAACGCGTTCATCGTCACGCTGGCCATGCTGATCGTGCTGCGCGGCATGCTCGTCGGCGCGACGAAGGGCGGCACGCTGTTCGACATGCCGCCGTCGTTCTTCTCGCTCGCGACCGCCATCGTGCTGGGCTTGCCGTTGTCGGTGTGGCTCGCCGCGGTGGCCTTCGCAATCGCCGCCTTCATGCTGCGCTATCACCGGCTCGGCCGCGCGCTGTATGCGATCGGCGGCAATCCGGAAGCGGCGCGCGCGGCGGGCATTCGCGTCGAGCGCATCACGTGGGGCGTGTTCATTCTCGGCAGCATGCTGGCTTCGCTTGGCGGCCTGATCGTGACCGGCTATGTCGGCGCGATCAATGCGAACCAGGGCAACGGCATGATCTTCACGGTGTTCGCGGCAGCGGTGATCGGCGGCATTTCGCTCGACGGCGGCAAGGGAACGATGATCGGCGCGCTCTCCGGCGTGCTGCTGCTCGGCGTCGTGCAAAACCTGCTGACTCTGGCGCAAGTGCCGTCGTTCTGGATTCAGGCGATCTACGGCGCGATCATCCTCGGCTCGCTGATGGTGGCGCGCCTCGCGAGCGGCGAAGGCCAGAACTAACACAACGCTCATTCAACGGCCTGACGGAGAACTCATTTGACGAGCCGCCAACAAGAAACCGATCCGCGACTGATCCTGCTCAGTCCGGACGACAACTGCCTGATCGCGGCGGCGCGCCTCGACGCCGGCACGCAGGTGCAGATCGAAGGCGAGAGCGTCACGCTCTCGCGGACCATCGAACTCGGGCACAAGGTGGCGCGCCGCGATCTGGCGAAAGACGACAAGGTGCTGCGCTACGGCGCCGTGATCGGCCACGTCACCGAAGCGGTGCCGCGCGGCGAGCATCTGCATACGCACAACCTCGAAAGCGATTACCTGCCGACGTACACGCACGACGCGGGTCATCAATTCGTCCACCACTGATTTGCGCATCACGAGGCGGCCTTGCGCCGCGCTGGAACGAACATGACTGAGACATCCGTAGCAAGCGCCTCTGCGCAACAGCCGACGCTGCAAGGCTATCTGCGCAGCGACGGCCGCAAGGGCATCCGCAACGTGGTTGCCGTCGCGTATCTGGTCGAGTGCGCGCATCACGTGGCGCGCGAGATCGTCACGCAGTTTCGCGAGCCGCTCGACGCGTTCGGCGACGCGCATGCCGCGCATGAAGCGCCGGTTCATCTGATCGGCTTTCCCGGCTGCTATCCAAACGGCTACGCGGAGAAAATGCTCGAGCGGCTGACCACGCATCCGAACGTCGGCGCGGTGCTGTTCGTGTCGCTGGGATGCGAGAGCATGAACAAGCACTACCTCGTCGATGTCGTGCGCGCGAGCGGCCGTCCCGTCGAAGTGCTGACCATCCAGGAGAAAGGCGGCACGCGCAGCACGATTCAGTATGGCGTCGACTGGGTTCGCGGCGCGCGCGAGCAGCTCGCCGCGCAGCAGAAGGTGCCGATGGCGCTGAGCGAACTCGTGGTCGGCACGATTTGCGGCGGCTCCGACGGCACCAGCGGCATCACCGCGAATCCGGCCGTGGGCCGTGCGTTCGATCATCTGATCGATGCGGGCGCGACCTGCATCTTCGAGGAAACCGGCGAACTCGTGGGCTGCGAGTTTCATATGAAGACGCGCGCGGCGCGGCCCGAACTCGGCGATGCGATCGTCGAGTGTGTGGCCAAGGCGGCGCGCTATTACTCGATTCTCGGCCACGGCAGTTTCGCGGTCGGCAACGCGGACGGCGGCCTCACCACGCAGGAAGAAAAGTCGCTCGGCGCGTATGCGAAAAGCGGCGCGTCGCCAATCGCGGGCATCGTCAAGCCGGGTGATATTCCGCCGACCGGCGGCCTGTATCTGCTCGACGTGGTGCCGGACGGCGAGCCGCGTTTCGGCTTCCCGAACATCAGCGACAATGCGGAAATCGGCGAACTGATTGCGTGCGGCGCGCATGTGATTCTGTTCACGACCGGACGCGGTTCGGTGGTGGGCTCGGCGATCTCGCCGGTCATCAAGGTGTGCGCGAATCCCGCGACATATCGCAATCTGTCCGGCGACATGGACGTCGACGCAGGCCGCATTCTGGAAGGGCGCGGCACGCTCGACGAAGTGGGCCGCGAGGTGTTCGAGCAGACCGTGGCGGTGTCGCAAGGCGCGGCGTCGAAATCGGAAATGCTGGGCCACCAGGAATTCATTCTGACGTACAAGACGTTCGAGCCGGTCGGGCCCGCGTGCCTGCCGTCGAGCGTGGCGGCGCCGCGTCGTGTTGTTGCGGTCGAGCCGCAGTAACGCAACGCAATAAGGCAACGAAGAACCGCAGTGAAGAACCGCACTGAGCGTCGGCTCGCGGTGTGATAAAAAGCTCATTCGACAGAGTGTGACCAGGATGGAGACGCGTACATGACCGCAACGATCGGTTCGAAGGTTCGGCAGCGCCGCCGCGTCGGGCGTAGCGCGCTGGAATTAACCGGCTTGAGCCTCGGCAGCGCGCCGCTTGGCGGCCTCTATCGCGACCTGTCGGATGAAGAAGCGCACGCGACCATCGCGGCCGCGTGGGACGCCGGCGTTCGCTATTTCGACACCGCGCCGCATTACGGGCACACCAAGGCGGAGCATCGTCTGGGCGACGCATTGCGCCGCTATCCGCGTGGCGAGTATGCGCTGTCGACCAAGGTAGGCCGCCGCTTCGTGCCGCGCACGACGCCCTACGACGGCAAGGAAGGCTGGCAAAATCCGCTGCCCTTCGAGGCGATTTACGACTACACGCACGACGGCATTCTGCGTTCGTTCGAAGACAGCCAGCAGCGGCTCGGCATCGTCGACATCGACATCTTGCTGGTGCACGACATTGGCCGCGTCACGCACGGCGACAACAATCCGCATTACTGGCGGCAACTGACCGAAGGCGGCGGCTTTCGGGCGCTCGACGAACTGCGCTCGGCCGGCGCGGTGAAGGCCGTGGGACTCGGCGTGAACGAAAGCGCCGTGATTCTCGACGCGATGGCCGAGTTCGATATCGATTGCGCGCTGCTTGCGGGCCGTTATACGCTCCTCGAACAGACGACGCTCGACGACCTCCTGCCGGCGTGTGAACAGCGCGGCGTCAGCATCCTGTTGGGCGGCGCTTTCAACTCGGGCATTCTGGCGCGCGGCGTCGAAGGCGATCTGAAATTCAACTACGGCGAGGCGCCGCGCGAAGTGATCGAGCGCGTTGCGCGGCTTGAAGCGGTGTGCCGCGCGCACGGCGTGCCGCTCGCCGCCGCGGCCTTGCAGTTTCCGTATGCGCATCCGGCGGTCGCCACCGTGCTGACCGGCGCGCGCAGTGCCGAAGAACTGCGCGAGAACGCGGCGTCGTTCGAGTTGCCCATCCCGGCGGCCTTGTGGTCCGCCTTGCGCGACGAGGGCCTGCTCGACGCCCGCGCGCCCGCGCCAGAGGACTGATCCGAACATGCGTATCGATGCCCACCAGCACTATTGGGACCCCGCCCGCGGCGATTACGAATGGCTCACGCCGGAACTCGAGATTCTGTACAGGCCGTTCGGCCCGGCGGATCTCGCGCCGTTGCGGGAGCAAACCGGCATCGAGAAAACGGTGGTCGTGCAGGCGGCGCCGACCATCGACGAAACGCGTTATTTGCTGGACATCGCGCGCAACGAGCCGTCGATTGCCGGCGTGGTCGGCTGGGTGCCGCTGCTGCTGCCCACCGCGCCGGCTCTGATCGACGCGCTCGCGGACGAGCCCAAGTTCAAGGGCGTGCGCCCGATGCTGCAAGATCTGCCCGACGACACCTGGATCGCGAATCCCGATCTCGCGCCGGCCATCGACGCGCTGATCGCACACGACCTCGCTTTCGACGCGCTGATTTACGCGCGGCACGTCGAACACGTTGAAACCTTCGCGCGACGCTTTCCGGCGCTGCGCATCGTGGTCGACCACGGCGCGAAGCCGCCGATCCGCTACGGTCAGGCGGGCTGGCAGACCTGGGCGGATGCAATTACGCGGCTCGCCGCGTTGCCCGGCGTGCACTGCAAGCTGTCCGGACTCGCGACCGAGGCGTCGCCAGGCTGGACCGAAGACACGCTGCGGCCCTACGTCGACCATCTGCTGACCACGTTCGGTCCCGCGCGGCTGATGTGGGGCAGCGACTGGCCGGTGCTCGAACTCAACGGCGATTATCTGCTGTGGCATTCGGTGGCGAACACGCTGCTTTCGTCGCTCGCCGACAGCGAGCGCGAAGCGATTTTCGGCGGCAACGCCGCAGCGTTTTATCGACTGTGATGTGACCCAAGCAAACAGACCAACACAGGTTAAGCCCATTCAACTGGAGTCGTAGATGACGCAAAGACTGGCCGGCAAGACAGCATTGATTACCGCAGCGGGACAAGGCATCGGGCTCGCGACCGCGGAAATGTTCGCACGCGAAGGCGCGCGTGTGATCGCCACGGACATTCGCATCGACGGCCTCGCCGGCAAACCGGTCGAGGCGCGCAAGCTCGACGTGCTCGACGGCGAGGCGATCAAGGCATTGGCCGCCGAAATCGGTCCGATCGACGTGCTGTTCAACTGCGCGGGCTTCGTGCATGCGGGCTCGATCCTCGAATGCAGCGAGGAAGATTGGGACTTCGCGTTCGACCTGAACGCGAAGGCGATGTACCGGATGATCCGCGCATTCCTGCCAGGCATGCTCGAGCGTGGCGGCGGGTCGATCATCAATATGTCGTCGGCGGCGTCGAGCGTGAAGGGCGTGCCGAATCGCTTCGCGTACAGCGCGTCGAAGGCGGCGGTGGTCGGGCTGACCAAATCGGTCGCCGCGGACTTCATCACGCGTGGTGTACGCTGTAACGCGATTTGCCCGGGCACGGTGTCGTCGCCGTCGCTCGAACAGCGAATCGCCGCGCAGGCCGCGGCGCAAGGCGCGACGCTCGAAGCCGTGCAGGCCGCGTTCGTCGCGCGTCAGCCGATGGGCCGCATCGGCAAGCCGGAAGAGATCGCCGCGCTGGCGCTGTATCTCGCGTCGGACGAGTCGGCGTTCACGACCGGCCATGCGCATGTGATCGACGGCGGCTGGTCGAACTGATTCATGCGCGCCTGCCTGAGCCGGCGCGCGTTGACGTACCAACTGAACACCACTGAAACCCAGAGGAAAGTGCAACGATGAAACTGCTTCGTTACGGGCCGAAAGGCCAGGAAAAGCCGGGCTTGCTCGACGCGCAAGGCAAGATTCGCGATCTGTCCGGCGTGGTTGCCGACATCGACGGCGCGGCGTTGACCGACGCAAACCTCGCCAAACTGCGTGCAGTCGACGCGGCCTCGCTGCCCGTGGTCGAAGGCAATCCGCGCATTGGTCCGTGCGTCGGCAAGATCGGCAAATTCATCTGCATCGGCTTGAATTACGCGGATCACGCGGCTGAATCGAATCTGCCCGTGCCCGCCGAACCGGTGATCTTCAACAAGTGGACGAGCGCGATTTCCGGTCCCAACGACGACGTGGAAATTCCGCGCGGCTCGAAGAAAACCGATTGGGAAGTGGAACTCGGCGTGGTGATCGGCAAGCCCGCGAAGTACGTGGACGAAGCGAATGCGCTGGACTACGTCGCCGGCTATTGCGTGATCAACGACGTGTCGGAACGCGAATGGCAGATCGAACGCGGCGGCACGTGGGACAAGGGCAAGGGCTTCGACACGTTTGGCCCGATCGGCCCGTGGATGGTCACGCGCGACGAAGTCGCCGATCCGCAGAACCTGGGCCTGTGGCTCGAAGTGGACGGTCACCGCTATCAGAACGGCAACACGAAGACGATGGTGTTCGGCGTCGCCAAGCTGGTTTCGTACGTGTCGCAGTGCATGAGCCTGCAACCGGGCGACGTCATTTCCACTGGCACGCCGCCTGGAGTGGGCATGGGCGTGAAGCCGAACCCGGTGTATCTGAAGCCGGGGCAGACGATTCGCCTCGGCATCGAAGGTCTTGGCGAGCAAACGCAGAAGACCTACGCGGCGGAGTAAAACGCTCCCAACCGACGCGAGGCGCGGGGCGCATGAGCCTCGCGCCTGCAACTTCAATTCGCCGGTTCGTGATCGCCGTTCTCACCGATCCGGTTGACCGTGCCTTGCGCCACCGCCACGAGTTTCTCGCGGTTGCCGTCCATCACGAAGATGTTGCACTGGCAGGTCGCCTGATGGCGGCCTGCATACACCACTTGCGCCCTCGCAATCAGCGTCCCGTTCACGGCCGGACGCAGATAGTTGATCTTATATTCCCCCGTCACGACCTTCGGCCCCAGCGAGAGCGCGCCGGCAAAGGTCAGCGCGTTGTCGGCGAGATAGCTGATCACGCCGCCGTGCACGAAGCCGTGCTGCTGCCGCAGCTCGTCGCGGATCGGCAGGCTCAGCGCGAGTTCGCCGGTGCCCGTGTACATCAGCTCGGCGCCTAACAGCATGCTGAACGGCTGGGCGTGCAATGCGCCGCGCGCCCGGTCGAGTAGGTCAGTCATTGTGATTCCTTCGAGGAAGGCCCGCGGTGGCATCGCGCACGAGGGTGCGCTCGTCGGTCCCTACCCACTCTAGGAAGCGCCGACGCACGCCGTCAAGGTGAATCGGAAATATCTGCGCGGCATGCTTGTGTCGGTCGACAGAAATTCAGACGATGGCCGACGTAAACGCACCGTAAGGCGAACTTTGACGAATTTGATCTTCAGCCAGCTTTGATGCTGCCGTTAACCCTGACGTAGCTCCCGTTATTCTTTGCCTTCAGGTGTTCACGATGTTCAGCAAGATCAAGGTCGCATCCGGCCTGTTATGTGTCCTGGCCGCGTTCTGCGTTTTCCAGCTTGTCACGGTGGGGTTGGGTTTCTGGTCGTTGACGCGTACCCATCACGACGTTGGCGACCTCGCGAATATCGCGTTGAAGCAGGTCGATGCCGTCAACGAAACGACGCAGCATCTGATGGACGCGCGTATCAACCTGTCGCGCGCCGGTACGCGGATGGTGCGCGGCGGCGCGGAGCCGACGGACATCGTCCAGCATGCCCGCGAGCAGCTCACGGCCGCCGAGCGGTCGTTTAACGCGTTCTCGAGCGCGCCGAAAACCAGCGACGAAAACGGCGCACGCGCGGCGGCGCTCGCCGAGCGCTACAAGAAGCTGCATGGCGCGCTCAGCGAGCTCGCGCAGTTTCTCGACGCGAACAACATTCAGGCTTTTCTCGATCAGCCGACGCAGTCGTTCCAGGACGCCTATCTGACCGAGCTCCATAACTTCACGCAGTTCGGTAACGCCGCGAGCCGCGCGTCGCTGGATTCGATCGACACGCGCATGGCGACTTTCCGCGTCGTCAGTATTGTGATTTTGCTGGCGCTGGTCGGCGGAACGTTCGCGGTGCATCTGGCGTTGCGCCGTGGCGTGGTCGCGCCGCTGGAGGAAGCCGGCCGTCACTTCGAGCGCATCGCTCAAGGGCGCCTCGATCAGCCGATCGCCGCGCGCGGCACAAATGAAATCGGCCGGCTGTTCTCGGGCCTGGCGAAGATGCAGGCGAGCGTCGCCCGCACGGTGCAGACCGTGCGCGAATCCGCCGATTCGATTCACCTTGGCGCCGATGAAATCGCGACCGGCAACGCCGATTTGTCTGCACGCACGGAGAACCAGGCGGCATCGCTGGAAGAAACTGCGTCGAGCATGGAGGAATTGACCGCCACCGTGCGTCAGAATGCCGACCACGCGCGTCAGGCCAATGCGCTCGCCGAGACCGCTTTGGAAGCGACCTCGCGCGGCAGCGAAGTGGTCGACAAGGTCGTCGACAAGATGCGCGGCATCGCGCAAAGCTCGGACAAGATTGCCGAGATCATATCGGTGATTGACGGCATTGCGTTCCAGACCAATATCCTCGCACTGAATGCGGCCGTCGAGGCGGCGCGCGCGGGCGAGCAGGGCCGCGGCTTCGCGGTCGTGGCCGGCGAAGTGCGCGGGCTCGCGCAGCGCAGCGCGCAATCGGCGAAGGAAATCAAGACGCTGATCAGCGAGTCGGTTGCCGAAATCCAGGGCGGTTCCG
>Ga0209795_10001143_pt1 | contig 17229 bp, 31 predicted proteins | sample AgamicOrMarz_FD_187166 | JGI IMG/M metagenome (GOLD analysis project Ga0209795, IMG submission 187166) | Agave microbial communities from Guanajuato, Mexico - Or.Ma.rz (SPAdes) (version 2) | ecosystem: Host-associated > Plants > Phyllosphere > Phylloplane/Leaf | place: Guanajuato, Mexico...
CATCTTGCCATTCTTGAACGGAAATATTAAACGAACCGGTAGAGGCTACGTTTAATTTCGTTTTGCCCAGCTTCACCTTTTTTTGCACTGTAAATACATTCAATGCTACAAAGGCGTGAGAAGCAGCTCCGGACATATCCGAAAATAGAGTTTCTTTATTCATGACCGCTTTTTTATTTGCTATGTCATGCGGTGCGAAAGGTGTTTTCTTACCTTCTTCAAGTTGAAAGTTAAGGACATACCCTTCACCTAAAACCGTCCCGTTATGAAACTCGATTGTATAAGCCGCTCCAGCTACAGCCGTAAATTCTACAACCTCGACGCCTTTTTTCAAAATGTGATATGCCGCTACGCCGTTTAACATTCGTTTGACGTAAAACTGAGCGTTTTCGGTTATCCCTTCACACGACAATGTATAAAGGGTATTCGGTTTTAAATCGAGCTTATTAAACACGGAAGCTTGGTATTGAACCGGTTGATTCACTTTTAAATGATAAGGACCTAGAACTGTTGCGTATTGATTCAATGTCCAATCGCCGCTAGTCACCGGTTTAATTAAATTCTTTTTAGGATATAGCATGTTCTCGCCTCCTTAAAAAAAGGAAGCGTTATGCTTCCTCTGTTGGTTGTTCATCCGCTGGAGCTGTTTCCGGCTCATTTGGGACGTTTTCTTCTTCCGGCAATGTTTCACCTTCCGTCGGTTCTTCCGGCGTCTCTGTCGGCTCTGTGACGATCCCTTCCGGCGCATCCGGCGCGATGCCTTGTGTATTAACTTCCGGATTGTATTTTTCTAAAGTGTTGTAAGTATCTCCGTTAATACCCTCTTTAAAGTTGTTCGATTCGTTGTAAGCAGAAACGACATACATCATTGACGGGTCCGGATTTGCTGGAGAAGATTTATATGCATCTTTAATTTCTTGACATTTATCTTTCACTTTCACACATTCATCATTTGTCAACGTCATAATTCCGTTTGTGAATGGCGGTTGTGTGTAATCATCTGCGTTAAATGGCATGTAATAACCTCCTTATGACTTAGCGAAAATTTGCGCGTTTGTTGTTTTAGGATTTGTTGCATCTTTATTTTTGATCGTTACGCGAATGTATGGAGCGGGTATATCGATACAATCAGCAAAAGTTAATGCTGTTCCATCGTAAACGGTTTTCTCTGAAAAATAAGAAGAATTATCAAAAGACGTTTCGATTTTAATCGTCATTCCCGTTCCTGCTGTCATCGATACGTTTAGACCTACTTTGTCGTACCCTCTCACATCGATCCATGTCCCAGTGTTCCATGCATTCGCGCCGATAATAACACCGGTATGCGTTGCAATAGGTAATTGAGAACGTAGCGTCTCTTGAAACTGAATAGGAAGCATTCCAAGAGTCATAATAGGCATAGGGTTGTTTTCGCCTGTCGCAACCATTGTCCCGTCTGCTTTCATATGTTGCGGAATAGGCATAAATCCGCCGAATATACTCGTATATAAAATATCTAAGTTTTTCACTTCGGGCATGTCGTTTGCTCCTTTCTGAGTCCGTAATTTTCAAAAATAACTCCTTACACCCACATTACAGCGGGATAGTAAGGAGTCATAAAGAAAATTACGCTACTGCGTTTGGGTCCTTCGGTCCAGTATAGAAGTAGCTTGAGCCTTTCGCTGCATCCATATCGTCACGAGGGAACATGTCTAATGAAACCGCCATTGTACCTTGAGCTAATTGATACGATTTCGAAAGCTCTCCCGTCGATACCATTTTGTAGATAACGATATCTTTTGATTTGTCCGTCGCTGGTAAAGAACGCGGATGAATTGTCACTTTTTGAGCTTTAGCTCGCATAGAAGTGCCGACCGGCGCGTCTGTGATACCAACAACCGTACTAGTTGTTGTGTCAGTGATATTTTGAGAAGCCGCTAATACTAAAGATAATAGCTTCGCGCTCTCTTGTCCGATTGTGAAAGTTAATGCACCTTCATAACCTGTCACATATGCGTCATAACGACCGCTTCCTGTATCGACGAATGTTTCGTCTTCGAAAGATGGAGTGATTGTTAATTCTCCACCCTCTACTTGTAAATAATCTTTTCCGTCAAACTTTAAAGCTGTTGCGCCCTCACCAATTGTAATGGTAGCCGGACCAAATGGAATTCTTTCTGCTGCTAATGCCATGTTAATTTTCCTCCCTTAAGGTAACTATAAGATTGAGCGAATATTCCATGATGTCATTAGTAACACCAACAAGAACCGGTTCGCCCATCGCTTGAATAAGATATACACGTACTTTTAACTCTAATTCGGGAACCTCGACAAGTTCATCGAAGCTCTTTTTATGAAATAGGCGGTACGCTTTGAATGCCGCTATTCTTGATATATCCCAGTTCTCTTTCGAGGATTGAAAATATATCATGTATTCCGGATAGCGGAAATTCGTTTCGTTTTCCACATCGCCCGCGCCTCCACCTTCGTAATAAACGGTAGCGGTTTGTTCTGTTCCTGTTTCATAGTTAACCGTCCATTCAAACTCCGGCATAGCCGCTTGCGCTTTGTTCATGAGGTATTCTTCTATCATGGCTATTTACCTCGATTCTCGAAAACACGCTGCTGAATCCGCTCGTTCATTTTGTCCAAGTCCGGTTCTACAGCGGTAACAGCGTTTTGCATGTACTTGCGACCAGCTTTGAAACCTCTCCATTTCGGCTTTGTTATCGTTCGTCTACCTCTACCATTCACATAGTAGCGGGGGAAGCGGGCGCCATTGTCGTACTTGTCATGAGTCCCCATTCTATAGGGACGTTCATGCAAAGTAACCGCGAGCGGTGAATTCGAACCGATCTCAACACTTACCCCGTCTCCTTCGCGGATCGCTGGGTCCGATGTGATAGAATCTTCAAATTCGCCGGTATCGTGGAATGCAAGGCTTTTCGCTCCCTCTTCAACGAGCTTGCCGAACTTCGTCATTTCCTCAAGTGCGATATGCTCCCATTTGTCGTATATCTCCCCGTAAAATTTGCTCTCTTCTTCTAATCCCTCGATGATAATGTCAAACTCTTTTTTACTAGGCAATGTTCACAGTCCAGTAATCCGTTTTAGAGCCGGAAAGGTTTTTAATACCTTCCACCGCTACGACTGCGCCTTTTGATTCCACGCCGTCTTCCGTGTACGAGATAGTCGTGCCGTAAGCGACGCGGGTTTCTTTAGGCAAGTCGATTTCTAAGAACGTTTGGTAAACTGTACCGGTTGCATTTTGTATGGTTTTAGAAGTAAATTGCACACGAGCGGGAGATACTATAGGCAATGTTTCCGGTCTTCCGTTCTTGTCCTTTTTGCCTGTAGGCTGAAAGACGGTGACTTCCTGATCCATAATAGGTTTCATCGAAGTCTCGCCACCCTTGCGCCTCTAGGTTTTAGAACGGCAATGATAGAAGGAGCTATCCCTTTTTCATTGCTATTGAACGTAGCGGAAACGCCTTTATTCGCGTACTGGGCAACGCCTTGACGTTTGAGCATGGAATACCCTTGATCTTCGCCCTCCAGCGTGTAGAGGACTTGGATTGAGACAAGACGGTCCGTGAGTTTATCTTCCTTGAATTCACTCTTGAGTAATTCGGTAGAATCAAACACGATAGCCGCTTGTTTTTCGGGCGAGAGTTTCAAATAAATATCGCTATTGTACATTTGTTTTAAATAAGCGTCGATGGATGCGAAATCCATTTAATCACCTACTCTTCTTTAAGCGCTTCGATTAGCTCGTCTTTGTTTAATTTAGAATAGTTTTTAACACCTTTTGCTTTCGCTTCTTCGCGAAGTTCGTCAACCGTTTTTTCTTTCAATTGACCTTCTTCGGAAAGAACAACGTTTTCTTGCTCAGCGTTTAGACGCTCCGCTTGTTCCTCTGTTAATTCGATATCTGTACCGATGTCTAAAACCTCACCATTATGAATTAAAAAGCCTGTTGTTTTATATTGTGGCATTTGAAACACTCCTTTTTAAGTTTTAAAAAAAGCGGAGGAAACCCCGCTCTTATTTCACTGTCATGATAACGATTGATTTGTAACGTTGTAGAGCTGGGAATACTGTTTCACCAACACGTACAGACTGTTGAGGCGGATCGTTCTCGATTTTAGGAGCAACGAATTTGCCCGTTTGGAAATTGTTTTCCGCTGTTGGTCCGATGAATGTTTTCCCTAAGTTATCACCGAAGAATACGACTTTACCGTCCGCTAATAAAGGAACCTCGCCGCCTCCGTATAGGTTGATAACATCGTCATTAATAACGATAGGCGGAAGTTTCAAGCTTGAAATAACTTGATTGATGTCCGCATCTGTTAATAAACGGCGGTCTGTTGCGTTACCAAAGAACTGAGTTTTGATTTGTTCATTCTTTAATAACCATGAAAACGTTGTGCTTGTCATGTGCATTTCAAGCGGCTTGCGGCGTTGGTTTTGTTTCTTGTATTGCTCCACCGCTGCTTGAATATCAGTTAACGGGTTTGACGCCGCATTGTCCCACGCTGTCGTAACAGGAAGCTTGTTTTCCGCTGGGATGCCGAAGTCAACATCGATATGAATGTCGTTTTCGTCATCGTCATACTTAAGGCGTCCAGTGTAAAGAACTTGCGCTCTCATGAATTCCTCAAGATCATCAACACCCATGATTAATTCATCCGTGTTGTTATAGATGTAGTCAATAACCTGTTGCTTTTCAGCGTCATGACGTGGAGCATTAAACTTTAAGATTTCGCGCTCGTCCAAACGGAAAGCGTGTTGCACTTTCGTTACTGAGCCGAATGCTTGTGATAATTGCTTTTTGTCACGTAGTGGAGCGGCAGCCGAGAAGCCCGTAATAGAAGCGGCTTGAGCGTATTGACCGTTCACAACGTTGTAAGCGAAGTCGATATCATACGTATCTTCACGAGGAAGTAAACGCGATAAAATATATTCTCTTTGTGGTGGTACTGTTGAAACGTACCCTTGAAACTCTTCTTTTAAGAATTCATGTAAATTTAATGGCATGTTATTTTTCCTTCTTTCTCATATGGTTTATTAGATATCAAATACGATTCTACCTTTAGTTGCTGCTTTAAATGCTGCTGTTACTCCCGTGCAACGTGATTCACGTGGATGTCCAGCCGCTAACACTCCGACGATAGGGTTTGAGCCCGTTTGGATGCGTACGTCGTGCATTGTTAAGCCGCCGCCGACGATTGCCGTTTCTGCTGTTCCCGCTAATACTCGACGGTACATTTTAGTAGCAGGGTCTTTGAATACAGCCGTTCCAGCCGGTACAAGATCACCTACAGCCCAGTCCGAAGCTTGTAAAGAAGCTCCAGCGGTTTTAACTTCCATCCCTTGCGTATTTCTCATGAATTCTTTTTGTCCGACGATAACGTCAGAATAACGCGGTTGTAAATTCATTTAGTTTTCCTCCTTTTGTAATCGCGCTGCATGTCTTTCAAGAGCACGTTGTTTCCCAGCTTCGAACGCGTCCGGCGGCGGTGGAGGCGTGTTTCCTCTACCTGTTAAGCCTGTACCGTATTCGCCTTTTCGCTGTTGGTGTTGCTGTTGTTGGCTTGAATCTCCGATATCGAATAGATACCCGTCCGACTCTTGAATTTTCTCTAGCTGTTCCGATAAACCTAGAACATTGTCACCGTCTAATTTGATAGTGTCCATGTCCAGTAAAGCTTTAACGGTAGCAGGGTTACGAGCTTTGTTAGTTAATAGAGCGGTATCGATTGCCGCTTGTAACTTAACGCCCGCGAGCTCCGCTTCATAATTGGCTTTAGCGGTTTCGTTGTCTTGCTGTAGTTTGGTGATAGTGTCTTTTAGAGTTTGGTTGTCTCCGGCACTATCTTGCAACGTTTTTAATTGCTCGTCACGAGTAGTAAGATCATTCTTGAGGGTTTTAACCTCTTGGACCTTCTCACTAAAACGAGTATATGGAACCGTTTCTTTATTGATTGCCGTTACAACTTCATCTATAGTCTTTTCGCCATTTCCAAGAGCTTCTAATAATGCTTTGATATCCATTTATATCTCCCTTTCTGCTACGTTTTTTACGAGTCACGGCTCGACAGAATTTGTTTCGACTTTTAACGCCATTCGACAGGGCTAGTATTAAGCTTTTAATTCGGCATTCCCACGACGGAAAGCAAGCTGTAATTCTTTATAGCTCTTCCCACCCGCTCGCTTGATACGACGAAATGCACCGATTGTTTTCGGAGCCTTATCACCTAGCACCGCTTTGTACTTCTCGTACTGTTTCTGTTCATCGTTTGCCTTTCGGCGGATGTCTTGTTCCTTTTTATACGCGTTCTGTTGAGCAGCGGTTCGAACCTCTTGATTCGGTTGGAAGGATTTCCAATCATTCTTCGCTTGTTGAATCTCTTCCTCTGTCTTGTACTCGATGACGTAAGGAGCGGTTGTATGTCTACAGTTTGGATGAAATGGAGGGAGCGGGATATCTTTCACGGACATAAAGCCTTTGTGCTCTCCCGTTAAAGAAACAACCTTCCCAGCGTAGCGGGCACATTTGCCGCAACTAGGATGATGTGAGCTGATCTTCACGAGATTAACGTCCGCTTCTTTGTATCGATTGACATTCCCTTGAGTGTTTGCCTCTCTCAACTTCGTTCGTACGACTGTAGCGGCGTATTTCTCCACCCGAATGTTTTTGTTATCGGATGTTACAAAGCCGGTGATACCCTCTTCCACAAACATCTTAGTGAGACGCCTCGACATAACCTTGTTAAGCGTTCCTTTGATTAAACCCTTTGACAAATCCTCTCTCACTCGCTCTACGACTCTACTAATCTTTACTTTCGCGTCGGCTTTGGCACGGGTAATGGATTTACGGATGTCGGTCATCGTGTTATTGACTAACTTCTTAACCGCTGCAAGGTGAATCTTTTTCTTTAGCAAGTCGAGCGGGTCTATTTCCTTTAATCGGACGTTCTGCGCTTTCAAATCCTTTTCGGCATTGTCTACCGCTTCACGATATGCCTTTTCTAGCTCGATAGGCATTACTTCGGATGATTTGATTCCCATAGTATTGATAAGAGTTAAAATGTCTCCTATTAGCTTTTGAGAGGCTTTGTCACTATCGAGGTTCTTCGCGCTCCCTAATTTAAGGAATATAGTTTGCATCACTTTGGAAAAATACTCGATAAGCTGTTTATGATTCATGACTTATCACTCTTCCTCTGTAGCGGCGTCGATTGGATTCCCTTCCTCGTCCCTTTGATCGTTGAAATCGTCCATCGTCGGTATGCCTGTACTATCAGCGGTTTGCTTCTCCTCTTCAATACGAGTGATTTCCTCTTGAATCCATTCTTCCGATGCGAAAGGATTCGTGCGACGGACAAACGTTTCAAGGGATAATGCTCCAGCTTCATAAGCCGCTAGGTTTTCCGCAATTAAATCGGTACGGGTAACAGGAACCATTTCATTTAAGGCGATGTCCGGTTCTTCCGGAATAACAAGCGCATTGTCTTGATTCTCCAGCCATAGGCAAGCCTCGATAAGATGTTTAAGGAAAGCGACGTACTCTTTTTGAATCCGCTCCGCTTTCACGATAGAGACGAACAGATCGTAGAACTTAGCAACACCGGAAACGGCGTTATTCGTTGCATCGTCCGTGAAATAGTCAATAGCCTTTTGACTCGTGTTGGTCATGACGAGAACTTCACGGATCAACTTGTCTACCCATTCAATCCCGCCAATGTTTTTAACATCAACTTGGATGACTTCCATCGATTGACCGTTCTCATTCATTGTCACAACTTCAAGCAGCTCATGATTGATAAACCCGCGCCCCGCTTCTCCAAATCGTTCGAACGCATCGTCCTCAAGAGCGGCGAAGATATCGTCTGTAACCGCTAAACGAGGCGAGCTATTTCGTTCGAAGATAATCGCGTTACGAGTCAAGCGGATGTTAATTTCGTCTTGATGACCTAACAGTCCATCGAATGCCGGTACTCCCCACGGTTTCATAAATGTTTTATTGTTGGCTAGGTATTTGATAAATAGATCGGAGCGAGCGGGATAGGTTTTGACTAATTCGTCTATACCTAACAATCGAGCCGCTTCCACGTCTTCCACCAGCTTTAATTTTGTATCATTCAGATAATAAAGAAAATGTGTTGCTACGACATCACTATCGCCGCTTAGCTTATTTTCGACAATGCGTTCTCGATAAACACGTAAGAATTTCTCTTCCTCGATCTCCACTTCATAGGCGATATCAGCGCCTAGTCCGTCATCATGAGGGAAAAATACGTCCCTTGATTTAAACTCGATACGCAAGCCTTTCGCATCGTTTACAGGCATACCCACGATTCCACCGTCAATTTGATGTTGTACGATGTTGCTCCAGTGTTCGGAGTCAAGGTTTGATTTCTTCACGATTTGACGAATCATTTCGTTTTGTAAATCGTCGATTTCTCCCTCGCCGTCGATCGTCGTTTCGCCTTGCGCGTCCGCTGCTTCGTTAACCGCTTCGTTATTCTTAAGAGAAGAAGTTATTTTCCCTATGCTTCGAGAAATCAAATTAGCGGGCGTTTCTGCTACAGGCTTAGCAATATTCATAACGATATACGGCGTTCGTACCACTGGAGAAACTAAGTCCGCTTCCTCCGGATCGTTAATCTCTTTCTTTTGCAATAGGGCTTGAGCGCGTTCGAAATGGTCAATATGTTTACCCTCGTAGATATCGCGCATCTTGTATACTTGCCCGTGAATCTTTTCAATCGTTAACGTGTTCCATTGTTTCTTCTCCCAGTTAATTGTCATGTGTTCACCTCATTTCTATCTTGACATTCCCAAGATGGATGTCTTCTTCTAAATCTTTTCTCGTGTAAAAGCGTAAAATGTTTTTATGCCCGCTTGTTCCGGTTCTTCCGTTATGCAAGACCTCATACACGACGAACGCATCCGCTACATAATTAATCATGTCATGAAGAGCGGAGCCCGCATCCTCTGTAACCCTCAATAACGTTCCGTCTTCGTTAAGTACATCAATTAACTTCAATCGTTTCAATGCCATACTATCCCCACTTTCCGCCGGTTATCGGCTCTCCTGTACTAACAGCGGCGCCTTTTAAATCTGCGACCTCGTAATCGTCTAACCCGTACCATATAGCGGAGAGGGTATGCGGATCAATTGTGAATTCGTCCTCAATGATATCGCCTTGGTTATCGACTTTGTATGTCAAGTCTTGCAATTCATCGATTGTGTTTTCGCACCGTTCCGCTACGATTATACGTTTAAACCTTTTGACCTTCTTCGTATACTGGAGCCGCGATCCTTGAAACTTCTTACCCGCTTTCATACGAAAGCCCATCTTGTGGAAATATGCAATAGTCTTTGGCTCCGCTGCATCCCCTTTGATTCGAACCTTCTTTAGATGTTCTAAATCTTTCGCGGTTACATCGTCCGTTTGACCGTTCTTGTAATACTCCCAGTAGATATAAAGCCAGCGGTTTTTATGATCGACCGCCATTCGTACAAGTGCATTGTATGACGTTTCGAAACCGAAGTCCATTCCGTTCTTTAAGTAAGACGGCGGTATACGTTTGATTGCTTCATCAACAACATGATCCGGTGCTACTTCGAATTGAGGAAACACTTTCTTTCCGTTTACGCGAAATTGTCCTTTACGGGCTATTCGGTGTAAGTCCGGATCGTAGGTTTTCATTTCGTCAAGCTGTTCAATATAAGAAGCGGGTAAGAATAAATTATCGTCCGCCGTGGAATGATGATAATACACATCATTCAGTACGATTGTACGTTTCTTGTAGAGCTGTTTATCTTCAAGGACTAGCCGCTTCTCTTTCTTATCGTGAAAGAAATGCTTATATGTCCAGTTATCCATCCCGACAGGGTTTGTACTGATAATCATGTGTAGTTTTAATGTCGGATGTCTAAGACGTCCTAGAAGCTCTTTAAAGCCGGCATACTTAACTTCCGAAGCTTCTTCTACCCATATCAAGGAAACGTTATTGATCGATTTCAACTTCGCTACCTTGTCCATACCACGGAAAAGAATCTTTGATCCGTTCGGAAAGCGGATTTGCATAGGCGATTGTACACATCGAACCTTATGTCCGAGCTGCAAGTCCTCGACGATTTCGTCCAGTAGCGAGAAGGTGGAGTCACGGTGCGTTTCGTATACTTCACGTACCACAAGAGCGGTTCGCTTTTCCGATAGCATCTTTAACACGATCTTTAAAGCGGTGTGATAGGATTTACTGGAGCCATACCCACCGACAAGGAAATACGTTTTGTAATCCCAGTTAAAGATAAAATCATCGAAATGAGGGTTTATGACTTTCTCAATGCTCATTCATCCTCACCTTTTCGCTTGATGATGATTTCGAATTTATCGTCGATATCTCCAGCGGTCATGTTCTCGATCTCCGCTTCCATTTTCTTAATTTGAGCGGCGATAAGATGTTCTTTCAATTCATCCGCTTTACTCATAGGGAAACGTTTGAGAAGCAGCTCCGCCGCTTTGATTCGGTCCTTTGCGCTCACTTCGATTTCGTCGATTGTTTGAGCACCTTCACCGATACCGCGGAGAGTTTGTTCCGTTTGTTCACCCCTCATAATTGAGGACAAATAGGAAAGGATTTCGTCTTGTTTGGCGATGCGCTCTTCGGCTTTATTTGCCATCGTGTCTTCGATGTACCGTATAACGTTAGCATTTGTTAACAGCCGGCTTGCGTTGGCTCTTGCGACTGAATCTTTCTTACAAGAGGTATAAGCTCGCTTGTAAGCTTCTGTCGCGTTTGGTGATTCAATATAATAATCAGCAAAAAGCTGTTGTTTCGGTGTCAGCTTCATTTCATTCAACCTCACTCCCCGAATATGGCTTATTCCGCTACGTATGGATATAAACCCGCTAATTTTAGTTAATTATACCATGTTTGTCCATCTGTGACGGACATTTTAAAAATAAAAGATAGGCGAGATATGAATATCATCCTCGTGAATGTTTGACATGATCTTTTCCGCTCGTAAATGCTCAAGAAATCCTTCTTCAACCGCTTCGGCGTATTGTTCACTGTACCACTCTCTGACCTTCTCGACCGCTTCCTCGCCTGTTTTAGCTACCGCAAAGGCTTTACCATTACTTCGAGAGATAAGCGGGTTAGAAATGCTATACAGGTTTAATGTGGGAACAATACCCTTTTGTAAGTCGGTGATTTGTTTTTCTAGGTATTTGATGTATTGATTACTGTTATAGAAAGATTCTAGGATTAATTCTTTATCTTTCTCGACCGCTTCTTTAAAACCTTCATCGGGATATTTGTCTCGATTGATGATCTCTTGTTCTAATGCCTTTAATCGATATTTTAATCCGTATTCTGATAGATTCGGCTTTTTCATCGCCCTAACCACTCCTTTTCTAATGTGGAATGAGGCAATGTTAAAAGTTTGATGATTTGTGGTATTTTCTTTAATTTAATCGATTTACGCGGGTATACCGTACCAACATAGATTGATGCGTCCGGAAACGTAACGGAAAGATATTTCAATGTGACTTCCACTTCTCGACCTAAATATTTAAACTCCATCTACTCCACTCCTTATATGTTCATTCCCTCTTCTAGAGGGCACGGGATATCCGGAAAGGTAGACGTCTATACCCTTCCTGCGCGCAATCCGTAACCCTCTGAACAAGGAACGAAAGCTCGTCCCTATTTTATATTAACGCCTCTAGGCGGTGTTTATATGCCTCTCATACGGTTGTAGCGGTCTAAGTCTTTATCGATGATATCTTTAACAATTTGCTTGATGCCTCCGAATCCTACATCCGGATTTACATTGATTGTTACGCTATATTGTTTATTTAGCTTGTCCGATAGGATTTTCCGCTCTTCATCACTTAAGCTTTGGATGAAATCATCTAATCTTTTCAATTCGTCACCCCTAGACAATCATTTATATTTCGCTTAAGTAGCTTTTCTAGGTGCTCGATTTCATAATGATCCGTTTCGTCCTTTAACAATGTTTTTAATATATTTCGGGCTATTAAAGGAATTGTTCCACCCGCAATGACTAAACCGCCTCTTTCTAAAGCTTCATACCCCGCTTCATTTAAGGACTCGTGGATTTCATGAAAAGAAACATCGCGGCTATTATAGATATGTTCCGCTTCTTTCATAACAGCGGCGTAAGTGTCCGTCCAGCCTTTAGACTTTTTTTCCGCTGCTTCACGTATCTTGATACGTTCCTTCTCTTGATAGTCTGCGCTATATTTTTCAAGCAGCTCAAAATCCCATTGAGGCGTGTCCGCTTTTTGGTTTGGCATGTCCATGCGGAAAAAGCCCATGATGTTATACATTTTGAAAGCAGCTAATATAAAACCGCCCATCCCTTTAAAGATGATTGTATCTTCGTTATGTTCAACACGTTCGACGTTTTCTATTAAAACAGATTGATTTTCACTGAGCATCACTTGATAAATCATTATAGCCCCTCCTTATTAAGAAAGCCCACCGTCTCAAGGAAATGTTCTCTTCGTTCATGAATTTCCTTCTCAAACACTTCTTTAAATTGGACTTTCGCTTCTTCCGGCACGTCCGCCGCTTCTCTTGTATTTCGTAGCATGTCCGGTTTTAATGAGTATGTGTCTTGTATCGCCCATGTAGCTTCCGACGCTTCGAACGTGACGCCTCCATCTTGCACGATCCTAATTGCGCTATCACTGAAAATAACTTCTTTCCCGTCACCTCTAATAACTTTTACGCCTCTCTCCATAAACTCCAGCTCCCTTTTACTAATTTTTCGTTTCCCCTATTCTTTGTCTATAAGAAACAAATAAAAACCAACCCGCGGCGATTGGCTTTTATTCATGCCTTATATTATAGGTGTTGAGGGATAGGATTTGCACCTATCATTTCCGGTCTGAATTGGGTTTAGTGTACTGTCACACCGGTTCCGATTCCTTGCAACCCTTCTCGTAGCGTCTACCTATTCCGCCACCTCAACATAATAGAAAAGCCTATCCGATTGGATAAGCCCTTAGCAATAAAAAAGAAATGGAGTTTTGGGATAGAAAAAGCAAAATAACGAATACGGTTCGTCTTTACTTTTCTAAAGAGACATTTCGGATCGTTTCCGCTCCCCTACTTTGTCCACGTTATCATTATATATTGGATATTGTGGTAAATGCTGCCTATTTACTGCCAAAACTACGGCGCTTTTCTGCCATCATTTAATTTTATGAAGTCCCAGCGCATCCGCTACTCGTGCGATTAATTGCCGTTTAAGGCGATAATAGCTTCTTTCGCTCACCCCCATATCGAGAGCGACAGCTATATCTTTACGCCCTAATACATACCGTTCTTCCCATATTTCACGGTGCGCCGCTAACAAAGTGTTATATACACGGTCTAGCTTATTAAGTACCCGCTCATAGTGTTCAATCTCTTGCCGGAGCAAAGCGAGGTTTTCCGTTTCGCTGTTAAATTGATTCCCTCTCTGTATTTCGCTAGGTGAAGGGTTTTGCGTCATGCTTGGCGTTAAGTCGAGCCTCTTCGCCTCAATAATGGCGTTTAACATACGATAGTTAGACATATACTTTTCTGTTTTCCGTTTTTCCTTCCGTGGTACGTTTGTATCAAAGAAGGCTAAATCTAAATTTTCTAAGCCCATCTATGCCCCTCCTTTATTCTCCTATACGAATAAAATTATCGTCTTTATCTACCCTTACAATTTCCATGCCTAAGATCGTTGGTTTTCCGTCTAATACCGGAACACACATATTTAAAAAGAAATCCGTTTGCGTCAATTCTACCCATTCATTAAGTGAGATATATAAAAACTTAGGCTTTCGGTTGTTTAACGCACGATGATTATGAAATAGGTTATATACATGCTCTATCACTTGTTCGCCGGTCATTTTTGATCCGCTCCCTTCACTGGAGTATTAACCGCTGTTTTTTTATCCCATCCATTCACTAGGACACGCGTAGCAACTACATGAGCGGGAATGCCGTTTAATTCCGCTTTCTCGAATCGTTCGTGCGCCCAGTCTGTTAAACGTTCGCGACGTTCATTTTCAAGCCTAATCGCTTCCTGCTTCACTTTCTCGTATTCGCGTTTTCTTTGTGCTGCTTCGTAAATATCCCAAATAATCATAGCGGCTATAAAACCCAATGGTAGACAAAGAATAGTCATCATTCCTCTTCACTCCCTAATAATTGATTCAAGACGTTCATTTCTCCCTCTAGGCGAGCTATTTCAACCGCGTATACCGCTAAATCCCTAGAAAGAGCCATAATGAAGTTTGATGAATAGTGCTGTATTGCCATTGCTTCCCTCCGCATGTTAGTAGCGAGTATTTCTTTTTTCTTTTCTAACTCATTTGCTTTCAATTCAGCATAAGCACGAATATTTTCATTCATCGTCAACCGCTCCCCCGTATAGCATGATAATGCGTTCCACTTGCTCCTTAGTCCATACCGGACGCTTTCCTGTCTCTCCCATGTAGCCGTGAGGTTCTACAAGCTTCCCGCGCTTTTTATACATCACTACCTTTGCACGGTCCCAGCCTAATGCTTGAGCAACTTCTTTAACTCCGTAATAGATGTTAGGCATTTCATTCTAACCCCCTGCGTTTCATTTGTGCATCAAATAACTGATCGTATGTTTTCGGTTTAGGGCATTCTTCAAGCGGTTTCCACTCAAGCGTTATGCCTTTATATTGCCTGTTAGAATCCAACCTATAATTCAATTCACATACACCGCCGCGAATATTTGCAAACGCTCGACAACCGTTACAATTGCGTTTCATTCCCTCACTCCTTCAATCTTTATCGTTTATAAATAGCCCTGCAAGCCATACTATGACCGCTATCGTTGCGATAAGCAATACAAGGGCGATTGCCTCTTCCATGCCTGTACACTCCTTTATATGCAAGAGAAGGGGAATTGATCCCCCTCCTGTTTATTTCTGAACTACTTTTATAAAATCGCTCTCTTTGAACGTCATCTCGAAGAAATGATCCGCTTTGATCGTCTTATAAATTAATTTGATGTTACCCTCTTCCTTACGAACGCCCGTTACCTTGTAGTTATGAGAGCCTTTACGGATGATATCGCCGGCTCTAATGTATTTTGCCATGTATTCCATAACCATTACTTCTCACCGCCTTGCATTGCCATATGAGACGCTTGAGCAAGTATATAATAATTTCGCCCGTCTGATAGCTCTAATTCATCGTATAGGAGAAACATTTCCTCGCGTTCTTCATCGGTCAAGCCTTTACGACTTAATGACTTATCTAATAAATCACGGTAGCGCTCAAAACGATCTACTTTCGATTGAGCGGCGACAAGCTTCTCTTCACGCTCTTTTTTATTATCAATGACCTTTACTCTTACCTTTTGCGGTCTCATTTCCCACGTACCAAATTGAAAACCGTTCAACAAGAAAAGATTGATGCATTTTTCTAACCCTTCACAATCGCTTTCATATGCTAGGACTTGCTGAGCTTCTATTTCATCGTTAAAACACATAACCTTGTATTCCATGTCTCCGGATTCCGTTTTACGAAGGAAGTACCCGAATTGATTCCCGTCAACGACTGCAATTTCTCTGAACATGCTATAGTACTCTAAACCCCATGACATCGAGCGATACTCAATAACTTTTCTTTCCGGCTCTTCCTCTTTGAAAACGCCGAATACTGTTTCATGCTCTTTAGGGAACGGGATTGTTACACGTTGTACCTTTAGCGGGTCCATGTGCAAGATGTCCTCACGCTCGTTCTTGAATAATAGACAATCATTAGCGGGACCGCTACCCATAAACAATAGGTTCTCGATAAAATATTCGCCGTGTTCATCCTTATAGTCTATATTGAACATTCCGCCGATTGTAAGAGCGTATTCGCCTTGTGGAGCCGATACGATATGAACATCATTTTTTCTGTAGATCGTGAATTCTTTAACCGCTGGAGCTTCTTCCGTTTGGACAACTTCTTCCGGATTTTCTACCAAATATAAACAAGCCGCTTTACGTGTTTTAAAACCCACTTCTAACACTTCGTCATTTCTAACCGCTACCCAACCTTTTATAAACACTCCGCCATTTGATGCCACTTGAAAAACATCACCAACATATTTTTCGTCCGCTTTAATCTTGTATGAAGCTGTAAGGATGTGATAATGAGCATTTTCGTTTGTTTCCCACATTTTTTCTACAACCGGATGATATCCTCTAACTATTTCATAATTGAATTTCATAACCCTTTTCCCCATTTCATTTTTTATTGTGTTAACATTGCTAACTCCTTAATACCTATTATACACTATCTGATAACAAAGTAAACATTAAATCGAAAGTTTTCTCAAACATTTTTTGCACGTTACATTTTCTTTTGTTGGCTTTGTATAATCCACAACGTCCGGACGATAGGACTTGTATTTCAAGGAGCAGCAAAACAAATCGACTAATTGATTTTCAGGATCGTAACTAGCTGCATGCACTGTTTTATTTCCGTATATAGATATTCTTATGTTCATTTGCTTCTCCTTATTAGAAAGGCGGACAAGCCGCCCTTTTATTATTTGATGTGAAATAACGTTCTATAGTGTGCTTTTTGAATGAATCCTCCAGCTAAAACCGTTTGAATATTAGCGGTTGCTTTTTCCCCTGTGATAACTCCATCAAATCCACCTTTTTTATTAATCCATAAATGAGCTTTAAACACGTTACCTAATTTGTTTTGAATTTTCATTTGAAGCTTTTGGATTTGAACAGTAACTAAATTTTCGATGTGCGTTTCCGTGCTATCAATCCATTTAGCCGCCATATATAATTCATAATCTAATTTCTTTCTATTGACCATTCCTAAAAGTTCTGCGTTTGTATGCTTTTCTCTAAGCTCTTTCACAACTTTCATTAAATCCGCGATACGTTGTTCTTTGATGTGATTTAAAGTTTCTTCTAAGCTTCCCCCTTCTTCAACTGCTGGAGTTGCTTCCCAAATTACAACTTCTTCACCTTGACCGAAAAACATACTTCCCGCTGGCTTAACTCTTTTTTCAGCTACGATTTTAACAATTTGATTGTAAGATTCCCAGTTTTCTTGATCTTCGATTTTAGCAACGATCTTCGCTAATCCTCTTTCAAGATTTCCTGTAACCATTCCGTTAAAAACTTCACCTTTCGCGTTATAAGTTGTTAATGTGTATGATACTTTTTCCATTTAACC
>Ga0209795_10001144_pt1 | contig 17222 bp, 12 predicted proteins | sample AgamicOrMarz_FD_187166 | JGI IMG/M metagenome (GOLD analysis project Ga0209795, IMG submission 187166) | Agave microbial communities from Guanajuato, Mexico - Or.Ma.rz (SPAdes) (version 2) | ecosystem: Host-associated > Plants > Phyllosphere > Phylloplane/Leaf | place: Guanajuato, Mexico...
CCAGCTCAAGGCCCGGTACCGGCATTGACAGTTCACCCCACGGCACCAGCGGTTCAATTTCGCCCATCACCGTGATCCCCAACAGCTGGGCCAGCTGGACGTTGTTGCCAAGCTCCGGATGTGCATCCAGCGGTAAATGCCAGCCGTACAGATTGATATCGTTAGCCAGCAGCGTTTTCAGGCGATTGCGCTTCATACCACGAATAATGGGCGCTTCGTTTTTCCAGAAATAACCGTGATGCACAATGACCGCATCCGCCCCAAGGCGCACGGCTTCATCCAGCAGCGCCTGGCTTGCGGTGACGCCGGTTACCACTTTCTGCACCGTTTCACGGCCTTCTACCTGCAATCCATTCGGACCGTAGTCGCTAAAGCTGCCGCTGTTCAGCTTTTCATTAATCAGACTTTCCAGTTCGCTGTTTTTCATCATGACTCTCTTTATGCTTTTCGCGCGGCTTCATAGGCCGCCAGCGTGGCGACGCGCGCCTGTTTATGATCGACAATTGGGCGAGGATAAGGCAGGGTTTTCCCCACTTTATCTGCCCATACCCAAGGTTCATGGAGGGCTTTGTCGGGAACATCGGCCAGCTCCGGCAACCACTGACGAATAAACTCGCCGGTCGCATCAAAACGTTGTCCCTGGGTGGTCGGATTAAAAATACGAAAATAAGGAGCAGCGTCGGTTCCCGTCGAGGCTGCCCACTGCCAGCCACCGTTATTGGCGGCCAGATCGCCATCAATCAGCTGAGAAATAAAATAACGCTCTCCAGTGCGCCAGTCGATGAGTAAGTCCTTCACCAAAAAACTGGCGGTAATCATACGCAGGCGGTTATGCATCCAGCCAGTCTCATTAAGCTGGCGCATAGCGGCATCCACAATGGGATAACCGGTTTGACCGCGTTGCCAGGCTTCAAGATGCGCCGGGTTATCCTGCCACTGCACCTTCTCCGTCCAGCGGATGAAGGGCCGATGTTTACATAATGCAGGGTGATACGTCATCAGATGACGGTAAAACTCCCGCCAGATAAGCTCGTTCAGCCATACTGAACCTGCCCCGCCGTCCAGCGCCTGAGGTTGTTCTGCCAGCAGGCGATGCAGACACTGACGCGGTGACAAAGCCCCCAGCGCTAAACAGGCCGACAGACGGCTGGTCCCCTCTATGGCGGGGAAATCGCGTTGGGTTTCATAATCACCCGCATGATGTTTGCAGAAATGGCGCAGCTGGGCGATGGCCGCTTTCTCGTTATCAGGAAAGCGCGCGCTGTCGAACGCCTGCTGGGGATAATCAAACTGAATGGCCTTTTGCGGCGGGACCTCCCCCTCCCGGGTGGCAGGGGCCGCAACGCATTCGGGTAAACTCTCCTTCAGCCGTTTAATAAAGGCATTTTTGAAGGGGGTGAAGACCTTGTACATTTCCCGATTGCCGGTCATCACGCTGCCCGGTGGCAACATAACGCTGTCGTCAAACCCCTGACAGACCACCTCTGTGAGGGTTTTTTCCAGCTGCCTGTCACGCTGCTGTTCGTTGAACTCATACTGATAGTTATAAAAAAGATGGCTGACGTCGTGCTGCGCGCAAATCGCCTGCACTTTTTTAACCTGGGCGTCAAAGTCGCTCACCTCCTCGAAAATCAGAGGGATACCTTTTTCAGCCAGCGCTAGCTGTAAATGATTCAGATGTGAACGCAGGCAGGCCGCCTGTCGCGGCGCCATATCATGTTGCCGCCACTGCTCCGGCGTGGCAATAAACAGGGCGAGCACCTTTGCGTTCCGGGCGCGGCAGGCCGCCGCAAGCGCGATGTTGTCATGTACGCGCAAATCCGCGCGAAACCAAACCAAATGGGTGGGCATAAAACTCCTGGCAATTGTCCATTATGTCCGTAAGGCCATGCCATTTAAGAGAAAACGGCAGGCTTTTGTGTACTTTGCCATGAAGTGTAGACGGGATGAAATAAAAAAGGCCGCCTTGAACGGCGGCCTTAACGCTACTTGTCTGGCGTTATCATGGTTAAAGCAACAAACCTGGACGGTTCATCACTTTTCACCACGAATACGCTGGCGACAATGAACGCAATGCACAGATAGCGTTTCATTATGCGGTCCCTGCAGCTAACCGCTCCACCGTTCACCACCGGTGATAAGTCGGTGGACTCAAGCTCCGGTGGGAGCCTGCATGACGGTTTTGGTAACACCTTTCCCGGGACCGGTGCCCATGTGCGAGATGGCGGAAAGGGACGCTGCATACTAAACGTCGTACCCATAAAGCGTAATCCGCCGGGCTACTCTTTAGGAATATATTTAGTGCGGAGGGTTTTAATTTTTAAGCCAGCGGAAGTATGCTTGTCATCCTCTGGTGGGAGCTTGATATCTTCCCAACGGACCGCGAATCCCGAGGGACAAAAAAACCGCCACATTGCTGTAGGCGGTTTTTTTTATGGCTGTGTGCCGTCTTTTTTAGTAGAAATCGCAGGTCGCTTTTTCGGCCTGATCCATCCAAACCGGCTTCTCGCTGGTTTTCGCCCAGACGCGGTGCAGATAGCTGTAAAAACGTGCGCGATCTTTCCAGAATAACATCACGGGCAATGCCAGTATTCCCGCCACTACGGCGAAAGCACGACGTAAAAAGACCACATGAGCTGGATACGCTTTGTAAAAGTCCATTGTTTTCTCCCCTATAGTTGGCCGGAAACGTTATCCGGGAATCAAATTTGGTTATCTGGCTAAAATAGTACCGTTTTGTTTGTAATTTTACTACTCATCCGACCACTATTTTTTATTCATTTAGTGAATATTTACAGTTTGCCCGTAATTAAGTTACAAAAAAGTTAACAAGATACTAACCATTAGTAAAACAATGGTTTTCTCTCTTTATACTTTTTTTACACCTGCCTGCCGCTTTTTTGCGAAATCTTTGCGCCGTAAATCCTACCGTAAGCACAAATACGAATGTCACCCGGAGGTGAATTGTGAGTGCAGGTCTGATTGCCGGCATCGTGCTGGTGTTCCTGTTATTGGGTTATCTGGTATATGCCCTGATCAATGCGGAGGCATTCTGATGGCTGCCCAGGCATTTTTACTCATTGGTAGTTTTTTACTGGTGCTCTTCCTGCTGGCCAAACCGCTGGGAACGCTGCTCGCCAGCATGATCAACAACGTCGCGCTGCCCGGCGTAGGGAAAGTGGAAAAAGGGATCTGGCGTACGCTCGGCATTCACGATCGTGAAATGAACTGGCGTCAGTATCTGCTGGCCATCGTATTGTTAAACCTGTCCGGTCTCGCCTTCTTATTCACCCTGCTAATGATGCAGGGCATTCTGCCGTTGAATCCGCAAGGGCTGCCCGGATTGTCATGGCACCTGGCGCTCAATACCGCCGTGAGTTTTGTCACCAATACCAACTGGCAGTCCTACGCCGGTGAAACCACGCTGAGCTATCTCAGTCAGATGGTGGGGCTCACCGTACAAAACTTCCTTTCGGCGGCCAGCGGTATCGCCGTGATGTTTGCCCTGGCGCGCGCCTTTGCTCGTCAAAGCATGGGGACGCTGGGAAATGCCTGGGTGGATGTGACGCGCATCACCCTGTGGGTATTGCTGCCCCTTTCATTGCTGATTGCTCTGTTCTTTATTCAGCAAGGTACCTTGCAAAATATTCTCCCTTATACCTCGTACACCTCGCTGGAAGGGGTGAAACAGATGCTGCCGATGGGGCCGGTCGCCTCGCAGGAAGCGATCAAAATGCTCGGCACCAACGGCGGGGGCTTCTTTAACGCCAACTCCTCCCATCCTTTTGAAAACCCGACTGCGCTGACCAATCTGGTACAGATGTGGGCGATTTTCCTGATCCCCGCCGCGCTCTGTTTTGCGTTTGGCGATGTGGTCAACGATCGCCGCCAGGGACGCGCCATTCTGTGGGCGATGTCGCTGATCTTTATCGTCTGCGTCGCGCTGGTGATGTGGGCTGAGTGGCAGGGAAATCCTCACCTGCTGGCGCTGGGTGCGGATAGCGCCATCAATATGGAAGGGAAAGAGAGTCGCTTTGGCATTCTGGCAAGCAGTCTGTATGCGGTGGTCACCACGGCGGCATCCTGCGGTGCGGTGAACGCCATGCACGACTCCTTCACCGCCCTGGGCGGCATGATCCCGCTGTGGCTGATGCAGATTGGAGAGGTGGTCTTCGGCGGCGTTGGCTCAGGTCTGTACGGCATGATGCTGTTTGTCCTGCTGGCGGTATTTATCGCCGGACTGATGATTGGACGTACGCCGGAATATCTGGGTAAAAAAATCGACGTGCGCGAGATGAAACTGACCGCACTGGCCATTCTGGTCACCCCTGCCCTGGTGCTGATGGGCACCGCGCTGGCGTTAATGACCGACGCCGGGCGCAGCGGTATTTTCAACCCGGGCATTCACGGCTTTAGTGAGGTGCTCTACGCCGTTTCGTCTGCATCGAATAACAACGGCAGCGCCTTTGCAGGCTTAAGCGCGAACTCTCCTTTCTGGAACTGTTTATTGGCCTTCTGCATGTTTGTCGGTCGCTTCGGGGTGATTGTCCCGGTGATGGCGATTGCCGGCGCGCTGGTGAACAAAAAAATTCAGCCCACCACCAGCGGCACGCTGCCCACCCACGGCGCGCTGTTTATCGGCCTGCTGATTGGCACCGTATTGCTGGTCGGTGCCTTGACCTTTATCCCCGCCCTCGCGTTAGGCCCGGTCGCGGAACATCTTTCTTTACGTTAATAGTGCGGAGACATGCGTCATGAGTCGTAAGCAACTGGCCCTGTTAGAGCCTTCTCTGGTTCGTCAGGCGCTGATGGATGCGGTGAAAAAATTAAGCCCGCGGGTGCAATGGCACAATCCGGTGATGTTTATCGTCTGGATCGGTAGCGTTCTGACCACCCTGCTGGCTATCGCCATGAGTACCGGTCACCTTGCCGGGCAGGCAAGCTTTACCGCAGCCATTAGCGTATGGCTGTGGTTCACCGTGCTTTTTGCCAACTTCGCCGAGGCGTTAGCCGAAGGCCGTAGCAAGGCGCAGGCCAACAGCCTGAAAGGCGTCAAAAAAACGGCCTTCGCCCGCAAGCTGCGTGAAGCGAAATACGGTGCCCCGATGGATCATGTCCCGGCCGAGGATTTGCGCAAAGGTGACGTGGTGCTGGTCGAGGCGGGCGATATTATCCCCTGCGACGGGGAAGTGATTGAGGGCGGTGCTTCCGTGGACGAAAGCGCCATTACCGGCGAGTCTGCGCCGGTGATCCGCGAATCCGGCGGCGACTTTGCCTCGGTAACCGGAGGAACGCGTATTCTTTCTGACTGGCTGGTGATCCAGTGCAGCGTAAATCCGGGCGAAACCTTCCTGGACCGCATGATTGCCATGGTTGAAGGCGCGCAACGGCGTAAAACCCCTAACGAAATTGCCCTGACCATTTTGCTGATTGCTCTGACGCTCGTCTTCCTGCTGGCCACCGCCACGCTATGGCCCTTCTCAGCCTATGGCGGCACCGCCGTCAGCGTGACGGTACTGGTGGCCCTTCTGGTCTGCCTGATCCCAACCACCATCGGCGGTCTGCTGTCTGCCATCGGGGTAGCGGGGATGAGCCGCATGCTCGGCGCGAACGTCATCGCCACCAGCGGACGCGCGGTAGAAGCCGCGGGCGATGTGGATGTCCTGCTGCTGGACAAAACCGGGACAATCACCCTGGGTAATCGCCAGGCGTCGGAATTCCTGCCCGCGCCGGGCGTGGATGAAAAAACGCTGGCCGATGCCGCACAGCTCTCGTCGCTGGCGGACGAAACGCCGGAAGGTCGCAGTATCGTGATCCTCGCCAAACAGCGTTTCAATCTGCGCCAGCGGGATGTGCAGAGCCTGAACGCCACGTTTGTGCCCTTTACCGCGCAAACCCGCATGAGCGGTATCAACATTCAGGACCGGATGATCCGCAAAGGTTCGGTTGACGCCATTCGCCGTCATATTGAGGCTAACAATGGTCATTTCCCGCCAGCGGTCGACAGCCTGGTCGAGAACGTGGCGCGTCAGGGGGCCACACCGTTAGTGGTCTGCGAAGGGGCAACGGTGCTGGGGGTCATCGCCTTAAAAGATATCGTTAAAGGGGGCATCAAAGAACGTTTTGCCCAGCTGCGTAAAATGGGGATTAAAACGGTGATGATCACCGGGGATAACCGTTTGACCGCCGCAGCTATCGCGGCGGAAGCTGGCGTGGACGATTTTCTGTCCGAGGCCACGCCGGAGGCCAAGCTGGCCCTGATTCGCCAGTACCAGTCTGATGGCCGTCTCGTTGCCATGACCGGCGACGGTACCAACGACGCCCCGGCGCTGGCACAGGCGGACGTAGCGGTGGCGATGAATTCCGGGACCCAGGCCGCAAAAGAAGCGGGCAACATGGTCGATCTGGACTCCAATCCCACCAAACTGATTGAAGTCGTGCATATCGGTAAACAGATGCTGATGACGCGCGGGTCGCTCACCACCTTCAGTATTGCCAATGATGTCGCAAAATACTTTGCCATCATTCCCGCCGCGTTTGCCGCGACCTACCCGCAGCTTAACGCGCTGAATGTGATGCATCTGCACTCTCCGGCCTCGGCGATCCTGAGCGCGGTAATATTTAACGCCCTGATTATCGTCATCCTGATCCCGCTGGCCCTGAAAGGAGTGAGCTATAAGCCGCTTACGGCTGCCGCCATGCTACGCCGTAATCTGTGGGTGTACGGCCTCGGCGGTCTTATCGTTCCCTTCATCGGCATCAAAGTGATCGACATTCTGCTTACCGTTTTTGGGCTGGTTTAAGAGGCAAATCAAATGACTATGTTACGCCCGGCTATACTTCTTTTTATTCTTTTGTCGCTGGTCACTGGCGGTGTCTATCCCTTGATCACCACCGCACTGGGCCAGTGGTTATTTCCGGATCAGGCCAACGGCTCGCTGATTATTCAGAACGGTGAAACACGCGGTTCACGCCTGATTGGGCAAGGTTTTACCGACGCGGTTTACTTTCATGGACGACCTTCCGCCACGGCGGAAAGCCCGTATAATCCAATGGCTTCGGGCGGGAGCAATCTCGCAGGCAGCAACCCTGCGTTAGATGATGCCATCACGGAACGCGTTACCGCGCTGCGCCAGGCAAACCCGCAGGCCAGCCGCGACGTTCCCGTTGAACTGGTGACCGCCTCCGCAAGCGGGCTGGATTACGGCCTGTCGCCTGAGGCCGTCGTCTGGCAGATCCCGCGCGTGGCGGCCGCCCGTAAGCTCTCCACCGACGAGGTGCGTCACCTGGTGGACGCACATACTCAAAAACCACTGGTCAGTTTTATCGGCATGCCGGTGGTGAATATTGTTGAACTGAATCTGGCGCTGGATGCGCAAAGGAAAAACTAAATGACCGACGAGCCTTTGCGCCCCGATCCGGACCGGTTGCTTGAACAGACAGCAGCTCCCCATCGCGGCAAGCTGAAAGTCTTCTTTGGCGCCTGCGCGGGCGTCGGGAAAACCTACGCGATGCTCGCTGAAGCACAGCGGTTACGGGCGCAAGGGCTGGATATCCTGATCGGCGTTGTCGAAACCCACGGTCGTAAAGAGACCGCCGGGCTGTTGAGCGGGTTGGCTACGCTGCCCGCCCGCACGATGAATCATCGCGGACGACGGGTGACGGAATTTGATCTGGATGCCGCCCTCGCCCGTCGCCCGGCATTAATCCTGATGGATGAACTGGCGCACAGCAATGCGCCTGGTTCACGTCACCCCAAGCGCTGGCAGGATATTGAAGAGCTGCTGGAGGCCGGAATTGATGTTCTGACCACCGTCAACGTTCAGCATCTGGAGAGCCTCAATGACGTGGTCAGCGGGGTGACGGGAATTCAGGTCCGCGAGACCGTGCCCGATCCGTTCTTTGATTCTGCCGATGAAGTGGTGCTGGTTGACCTGCCGCCGGACGATCTCCGTCAGCGTCTGCATGAAGGTAAAGTCTATATAGCGGGCCAGGCTGAGCGCGCCATCGAACATTTTTTCCGTAAGGGTAACCTCATCGCCCTGCGCGAGCTTGCGCTCAGACGCACGGCGGATCGCGTGGACGATCAGATGCGTGCCTGGCGCGACAGGCAGGGTCAGGAGCGCGTCTGGCACACCCGGGATGCTATCCTGCTGTGTATCGGACACGGCAGCGGTAATGAAAAACTGGTGCGCACCGCTGCCCGTCTGGCGGCGAAATTTGGCAGCATCTGGCATGCTGTCTATGTTGAAACGCCCCACCTGCACGCCCTGCCGGAACATCAGCGTCGCGCCATCTTAAGCGCGCTACGGCTGGCGCAAGAGCTGGGAGCCGAAACCGCCACGCTGTCCGATCCGGCAGAAGAGAAAGCGATTCTTCGTTACGCCCGCGAGCATAATCTGGGCAAAATTGTTATTGGTCGTCGCCAGCATCGTCGCTGGTTCAGCCGTGAATCTTTTGCCGATAAACTGGCGAAACGCGCGCCCGATCTGGACCTGGTGATTGTGGCGCTTGATGACAAACCCGCCGCCCTGCCGCCGCGTGCGCCGGATGCCCGGTCAATCAGCGAAAAATGGCGGATTCAGCTGCGCGGCTGTCTCGTCGCGATTGTGCTCTGCACCCTGATTACCCTTGTTGCAAGCCAGTGGCTGATCGCATTTGATGCCGCCAATCTGGTGATGATCTATCTGCTGGGCGTGGTCATCGTCGCGCTCTTTTACGGACGCTGGCCGTCCGTGCTGGCCACGGTTATTAACGTGGTCAGCTTTGATCTCTTTTTCATCGCACCACGCGGCACGCTGGCCGTCACCGATGTGCAGTACGTTCTTACCTTTGCCGTCATGCTTTCCGTCGGCCTGATTGTCGGTAATCTGACGGCGGGAGTGCGTTATCAGGCGCGCATTGCCCGCTACCGTGAGCAGCGCACGCGCCATCTCTACGAAATGTCCAAATCCCTGGCCGTGGGCCGTACGCCACTGGATATTGTGCAAACCAGCGAACAATTTATTCGCTCAACCTTTCACGCAAGCAGCCTGATTTTGCTGCCGGATGAGCAGGGAAAACTGAGTCCGTTGACCGCCGCGAGCGGGATGTCCCCATGGGATGAAGCCATCGCCCGCTGGAGCTTTGATAAAGGGCTTCCCGCCGGCGCGGGCACAGATACCCTGCCGGGCGTTCCCTATCAAATTCTGCCGCTGCGAAGCGCGCAAAAACAGCTGGGTCTGGTGATTGTCGAACCGACAAACTTGCGCCAGTTAATGATTCCTGAGCAGCAGCGTCTGCTGGAAACCTTCACCCTGCTGGTGGCCAGCGCGCTGGAGCGACTGGCGCTGACGGCAAGTGAAGAGCACGCGCGTCTGGCAAGCGAACGGGAGAGCATACGCAACGCCCTGCTCGCGGCGCTTTCTCATGATTTGCGCACGCCGTTAACGGTGCTATTTGGTCAGTCCGAAATACTGACCCTGGATCTGGCCAGCGAGAATTCACCCCATGCGCCGCAGGCCAGCGAAATCCGTCAGCACGTGCTGAACACGACGCGCCTGGTCAATAATCTGCTGGATATGGCCCGCATTCAGTCCGGGGGTTTTAACCTGAAAAAAGAGTGGCTGACGCTGGAGGAAGTGGTCGGCAGCGCGCTGAAAATGCTTGAACCCGGATTCGGCGGGCACCCTGTCGCCCTGTCGTTGCCGGAACCGTTAGCGCTGATTCATGTGGACGGGCCGCTGTTCGAACGGGTACTGATCAATTTGCTGGAAAACGCACTAAAATATGCCGGACCCCGCGCCCATATCGGACTTAACGCCAGCGTGCACCACCAGGCGCTTGAGCTGGAGGTCTGGGACGACGGACCGGGCATTCCCGCCGGGCAAGAGAAGGCCATCTTTGAGAAGTTTGCCCGCGGAAACAAAGAGTCGGCGATTCCTGGCGTTGGACTGGGGCTGGCGATTTGTCAGGCCATTATCGACGTGCATGGGGGCACCATCACGGCCCGTAACCGCCAGGAAGGCGGTGCCTGTTTTTGTGTTACACTGCCGCTGGACACGCCACCCGAACTTGATGAATTACCAGAGGATTTGTGATTAACGTTCTGATCGTTGAAGACGAACTGGCTATCAGCCGCTTTCTGCGCACCGCGCTGGAAGGCGATGGCCTGCGCGTGTATGACGCCGGAACATTACAGCGCGGTTTAATTGAGGCCGCGACCCGCAAGCCAGACCTGGTGATCCTTGATTTAGGTCTTCCCGATGGAGACGGCATTGATTTTATCCGTGAGGTCCGCCAGTGGAGCCAGATGCCGATTATCGTGCTCTCGGCCCGCACCGAAGAGAGCGATAAAATTGCCGCCCTCGATGCTGGCGCGGATGATTACCTCAGTAAGCCCTTCGGCATTGGCGAACTGCAGGCCCGACTGCGCGTGGCGCTCCGTCGGCACAGCACCACCACGCCGGCCGAACCGGTGTATACCTTTTCTGATGTGCGGGTCGATCTGGCTGCCCGCCGTATCCAGCGTGGTACAGAAGAGATCCACCTGACCCCCATTGAATTCCGTCTGCTGGCCGTTTTGCTCAACAACCATGGCAAAGTCCTTACCCAGCGTCAGCTGCTGAATCAGGTCTGGGGGCCTAATGCCGTTGAACATAGTCATTATTTACGCATATATATGGGCCACCTTCGACAAAAACTCGAAAACGACCCCGCACGCCCTCTCCATTTATTAACGGAAACCGGTATCGGTTATCGCTTTATGTTGTGAATAGTTATTCAAACTATTCTCCCCTTCGAATTAGAATGTTGCTGATTATTATTTATAAATAACGCACGGGTTATTCCCATTATATTTTTGGATGCACAAAAACAGCATTAAAACACATCTTTAACATTGTTTTTACAAAGCAGCATTTTTCTCCGTGATATTCACTTCTGGCGAATATTTATTTCTGATCAGATCGATTATTGGTGATCATCTTCACAGTTTACCTTCCTTTCCTGGATAAAATGACCGTGCTTTCAATTACTGAAAGGAAAATTAAGCATGGAAAACAATAATCGTTCAATGCCCCATATCAGGCGGACAACGCATATTATGATGTTCGCCCACCGCAACAGCTTTGACTTTCATTTCTTCAACGCCCGTTAGTCCCTCGATCCGGGTGCATTTGCATGCAGGCCATACTGAAAACGCTTTTAAACAGTTAATTGCCTGTTAAGACGTGCACTATTTCTCTTTAGATCCTGCCTTTGTCGCAACCGGACGGCATGGATTTAATCCATTAAAAGTCAATTAACTGATTATCTATCAGCGACCTGATATTGCCTTTTATTCCGGAAATATCGATTTCTTTTAATAAGAAATCGAGGGCCACTTATTATCTAAAATAACGAGTTGAACATGAACAAATTAAAAATTGCTGCCAGCCGTGCGTGTCCGGATTGCTTTACCACTACCCGTGAAATGGTTGAGGTCAGCGCTTCCGATTATATTGACGTTGCAGCCGTTGTGCTTGCCGTGGGCGATATTTTTAATGGCACCATAGAAACCATCGAAGCCACCGGTTTTGGCATCCCCATATTTATCGCCACCCATAAAGAAGAAATTGTTCCCGCAGAGTATTTATCGCGCATCCACGGCGTGTTTGAGTACAACGATAACAGTAACGATTTTTACGGAAGACAACTTGAGGCCGCGGCGCAAAAGTATGAAACGCATTTGCGCCCACCGTTTTTCCGCGCACTGGTCGATTACGTGAATCAGGGAAACAGCGCGTTTGACTGTCCGGGGCATCAGGGCGGGCAGTTTTTCCGTCGCCACCCTGCCGGCAATCAGTTTGTCGACTTCTTTGGTGAGACGCTGTTCCGTTCAGACCTGTGCAATGCTGACGTCGCAATGGGCGATCTGCTCATTCACGAGGGCGCACCTTGTATCGCACAGCAGCATGCGGCAAAAGTCTTTAATGCCGATAAGACCTATTTTGTCCTGAATGGCACATCGTCCTCAAACAAAGTGGTGCTCAACGCCCTTCTCACGCCAGGCGACCTGGTCCTGTTCGATCGTAACAACCACAAATCCAATCATCACGGCGCTTTACTTCAGGCGGGCGCGACGCCGGTTTATCTTGAGACAGCCCGTAACCCCTACGGCTTTATCGGCGGTATTGATGCCCACTGCTTTGAAGAGCGCTACCTGCGCGAACAGGTGGCAGAGGTTGCCCCTGCCCGTGCGAAAGATGTCCGTCCGTTCCGCCTTGCCGTGATTCAGCTGGGTACCTACGACGGCACCATTTACAACGCGCGCCAGGTCGTCGACAAGATAGGTCATCTGTGTGATTACATCCTGTTCGATTCCGCCTGGGTTGGCTATGAGCAGTTTATTCCGATGATGGCGGATTGCTCTCCGCTGCTGCTGGACCTTAACGAGAACGACCCGGGTATTCTGGTCACCCAGTCGGTTCATAAACAACAGGCTGGTTTTTCACAAACATCTCAGATTCATAAAAAAGACCGCCATATCAAGGGGCAACAGCGTTACGTACCGCATAAACGCTTAAATAACGCCTTTATGATGCATGCCTCCACCAGCCCGTTCTACCCGCTTTTTGCCGCACTGGATATCAACGCCCGCATGCATGAGGGACAAAGCGGACGCAACATGTGGATGGACTGCGTGGTGAACGGGATTGAAGCGCGCAAATTAATTTTGCAAAACTGCCACCATGTGCGCCCGTTTGTGCCGGAAAGCGTCGACGGCAAAGCGTGGGAAAGCTGGCCGACCGCCGACATCTCTTCCGATCTGCGCTTCTTTCATTTTGTGCCTGGCGAAAAGTGGCATGCCTTCGAAGGCTATGCCGAGCATCAGTATTTTATCGATCCGTGCAAACTCCTGCTGACAACGCCCGGGATTAATGCCCGCACCGGCGAGTACGAGGCGTTTGGCGTGCCCGCAACTATCCTCGCGAACTTCCTGCGTGAAAACGGCATTATTCCGGAGAAATGCGACCTCAACTCCATTCTGTTCCTGCTGACCCCGGCAGAAGACATGGGCAAGCTGCAACAGCTTATCGCACAGTTGGTTCGTTTCGAGAAATTGCTGGAAACCGATGCCCCGCTGCGGGAGGTTCTGCCTTCGCTCTACAGACAGCATCCGGAACGCTATGCCGATTACTCTCTGCGCCAGATTTGCCAGGAGATGCACAATCTGTATGCCCGTCATAACGTCAAGCAACTGCAAAAAGAGATGTTCCGCAAAGCGCATTTCCCCCGCGTCATGATGAATCCGCAGGAGGCGAACTTTGCCTATCTGCGCGGAGACGTCGAGCTGGTTTCCTTGCGCGATGCCGAAGGCCGAATTGCCGCCGAGGGCGCGCTTCCTTACCCGCCTGGCGTGCTGTGCGTCGTGCCTGGCGAAGTCTGGGGAGATGCGGTACTGCGCTACTTCATCGCGCTGGAAGAAGGGATCAATCTGCTGCCAGGGTTCGCGCCAGAGCTACAGGGCGTCTACATCGAGGAGTGTGATGGACGTAAACAGGTTCGCTGCTATGTGATTAAACAGCCTGCCGCTCAGCCTGCTCTGCTGAAAGGAGAAATACTGTGAGTAAATCCAATAATAAAATGGGCGTCGTACAGCTCACCATCCTGACGATGGTGAACATGATGGGGTCGGGCATCATTATGCTGCCCACCAAGCTCGCCGAGGTGGGTACCATCTCGATTATCTCCTGGCTGGTCACCGCCGTGGGCTCCATGGCGCTGGCCTGGGCCTTCGCGAAATGTGGCATGTTCAGCCGTAAGTCTGGCGGAATGGGGGGATACGCGGAGTACGCCTTCGGGAAGTCCGGCAACTTTATGGCGAACTATACCTATGGCGTGTCGTTACTGATTGCGAACGTCGCCATAGCCATTTCCGCCGTGGGGTATGGCACCGAGCTATTCGGCGTCGCCCTGACCCCGGTGCAGATTGGTCTTGCCACTATCGGCGTGCTATGGCTGTGCACCGTGGCTAACTTTGGCGGGGCGCGGATCACCGGTCAAATCAGCAGTATTACCGTCTGGGGGGTCATTATCCCCGTGGTGGGACTGTGCATCATCGGCTGGTTCTGGTTTAGCCCGACACTGTATGCCAACTCATGGAACCCGCATCACGTGCCCTTCTTCACGGCGGTCGGTTCGTCCATTGCCATGACGCTGTGGGCTTTCCTGGGCCTGGAGTCTGCCTGTGCCAACGCCGAAGTGGTGGAGAATCCGGAAAAGAACGTCCCAATCGCGGTCCTGGGCGGTACCCTTGGCGCGGCGGTAATTTATATTATCTCCACCAACGTGATTGCCGGCATTGTGCCAAATATGGATCTGGCTAACTCCACCGCGCCGTTCGGTCTGGCTTTCGCTCAGATGTTTACACCGGAAGTGGGCAAAGTGATCATGGGGCTGATGGTGATGTCCTGCTGCGGTTCGTTGCTGGGCTGGCAGTTCACTATCGCGCAGGTATTTAAATCGTCGGCGGATGAAGGTTACTTCCCGAAAATTTTCTCCCGCGTGAGTCAGTCAGAGGCGCCGATACAGGGCATGCTGGCGATCGTTATCTTCCAGAGTGGTTTGTCGCTGATGACCATTAGCCCCTCACTGAACAGCCAGTTTAACGTGTTGGTTAACCTGGCGGTGGTGACGAACATCATCCCGTATATCCTGTCGATGGCGGCGCTGGTAATTATACAGAAGGTGGCAAAAGTCGAGCCGCGTAAGGCAAAAGTAGCCAATATCGTGGCGCTGGTCGGTGCCATTTACAGCTTCTACGCCCTTTACTCCTCGGGGCAAGAGGCGATGCTTTACGGCGCGATGGTGACCTTTATGGGCTGGACGCTGTATGGTCTGGTCTCACCGCAGTTCGAACTGAAGAACAAACACGGTTAAACTCAACGCAAAACGGCAACCCTGGGGTTGCCGTTTGACTGTGTTCGCCTTTGCTTAGGCGTTCTTCAGGACTTCACTGACAATTTCTACCGCTTCTTTTTCAATCAGCTTACGGTGTTCGTCACCGAGGAAGCTTTCACAGTAGATTTTGTAGGCGTCTTCCGTGCCGGATGGACGTGCGGCAAACCAGCCGTTTTCCGTCATCACTTTCAGGCCGCCAATAGAAGCGCCGTTACCCGGCGCGGCGGTCAGACGTGCCGTGATAGGATCGCCCGCCAGCGTATTGGCACTCACCATCTCAGGAGAGAGCTTAGACAGCGCGGCTTTTTGCGCGGTGGTCGCCCCTGCCTGAATACGGTTGTAGCTTGGTGCGCCAAAGCGAGCGGCCAGCTCGTTGTAGTGCTCCTGCGGGTTTTTACCGGTGACCGCGGTGATCTCCGCCGCCAGCAGGCACATGATAATGCCGTCTTTATCGGTGGACCATGGGGTACCGTCGAAACGCAGGAACGATGCCCCGGCGCTCTCTTCACCACCAAAGCCGAAGCTGCCGTCATGCAACCCGTCAACAAACCATTTAAAGCCCACCGGTACCTCGACCAGTTTACGGCCCAGGTCGTTCACCACGCGATCGATCATGGCAGAAGAAACCAGCGTTTTACCAACGGCGACCTCTTTGCCCCACTGCGGACGATGCTGGAACAGATAGTTGATCGCCACCGCCAGGTAGTGGTTTGGATTCATCAGGCCCGCAGGGGTGACGATGCCGTGACGGTCGTAATCCGGGTCGTTGGCGAACGCCAGATCGAATTTATCACGCAGCGCCAGAAGACCCGCCATCGCACACTCGGAGGAGCAATCCATACGGATCGCGCCATCTTTATCCAGGTGCATAAAGCGGAAGGTCTGATCGACCTGATCGTTCACAATGGTCAGATCCAGCTTGTAGAATTCAGCAATCCGCTTCCAGTATTCGATGCCCGACCCGCCCAGCGGATCGACGCCGAGCTTCAGGCCCGCTTTCTGAATCGCGGCGATATCCACGATCTCGGCCAGGCCTTCAATAAATGGCTGAACCAGATCGCGCTCGGTCACATGACCGGACGCCATTGCCGCATCCAGAGAAATACGGTTAACGCCTTTCAGGCCATCCGCTAACAGGGCATTGGCACGGTCTTCAACCACTTTAGTCACGTTGGTATCAGCCGGGCCGCCGTTCGGCGGATTGTATTTAATCCCACCGTCTTCCGGCGGGTTGTGCGATGGCGTGATCACAATGCCGTCGGCCTGAGCGCCACCCTTTTTGTTATGTTCCAGAATGGCGTTCGACACGGCCGGGGTCGGCGTATAACCGTTTTTTTCCTGAATGATGACATCCACACCGTTTGCCGCCAGCACTTCCAGCACGGAGATGAATGCCGGTTCGGATAAGGCATGCGTGTCTTTACCCACAAAGCATGGCCCGGTGATGCCATTTTTGGCGCGCTCTTCCGCGATGGCCTGAGCAATGGCCAGAATATGCGGTTCGTTAAAGCTATGGCGAGCCGCGCTACCACGGTGGCCAGACGTACCAAACTTCACTGCGTGTTCTGCGTTGCCCACTTCCGGCTCTAATACATAGTACTGAGAGGTCAGTTGAGCGACGTTAATCAAATCGCTTTGTTGTGCAGGTTGACCTGCACGATCGTGATTTGCCATTGCCGGGTCCTTCTTTTGCAAGGGTTAGATTGTACCGCAAACCTTTTCAATCAATTCCGCCGGGAACTGCATCGCCTGCATGATGTGTTCGATCATGCTGCATTTGCGTCCGGTATTGGTATTGGTGATCACCCAGTACGGTGTGTCCGGGACGTGTTTGGGTTTAGTTTGATTACCGTTTTGCAGCAGCGTCTGCTCATCGGCCGCAAAATAAACGCGGGTACGACCGTGCAGAGACTCTGTCGCTTCTGCAAACGCTTTGTTATCGAGTGAATACAGTGTAGTCAGCACCAGCATAAAGCGGTTAACCGCCTTTTTCTGATCGGCATATTCGTCAGAAAGCAGCAGTTCGCGCACGGCGCGGACCTTATCTTTAACCGGGGCGACCGTTTTTGCTTCCGCGACAGCCTGAGGCTGACGAATCTCTTTGGAAACCGGAGTTGCGGGCTGTGAGGCGGCGGAAAATTTCAGCATGCGCCGTAAAATGTCGGACGCGCTCTCGCCAATATGTCGCGTGTGGCTGGCAATATACTGATAAAGCTCATCATCAACTTCGATTGTTTTCATCTTAATCCAGTGCAATATCTTATCTGAATACAAGTCGTTGGTATTATAGGTTCAAATCC